>OLOL01000002.1_pt1 | contig 268183 bp, 293 predicted proteins | sample 1673081 | NCBI WGS metagenome assembly OLOL01 (sample SAMEA3136753, study PRJEB25190) | human gut metagenome
ACATCATTAAGTTTTTTTATAATCCATTCATCATCAAATCCACTAAATCGCAATTATTATTTTTAACTCTTATTTAATGATTATTAAAAAAGCTATTTTTACATATGGAATTATAAAACAAAACCATGGTTGAATTTTTTAGTTTTCGGATAATTTCTGTTTTTTAGTTGAATCCGTTACTGATTTATATTCTAAAAACACATCTGAATTTCATAAAAATGTTTATATTTTAACATACAATCATTACATATCTGTTAATTAATAGGTTACAGGTGAATTCATGTTTAATAGAAAGTATTTTATTTTAGTTTTTTTTGTTTTTCTGATAGCTATAACTTCAGTCAGTGCGCAGGATGATGCTGTAGCTAGTCAGGATTTAGATGAATTGTCATTTAATGATAATGTGGTGTTGGATACTAACACTGATGCAGAACACTATGCAGACGGTGCCGTAAGACAGGACACAGGTCAGACTGCTGATGATTTGATTAATTTAAGTGAATGCAGTTCAGCTGTTCTTCAGGTAAGTGATAATGAAGGAGTTATCTGTGTCAGGCGTGATGCTACAAATGCTGCTGATATTTATATTGAAAGCGGTAGCTGGGGAGATATTGGTTATCTGAAGCAATATAAAACCAGTGATGGATATTTTTCACATGCAATTGTTACGTCCAACGGCTGGCTTATTGGTAATGGCGGTGTAACAGACGGTTCGGCATTTCGCCAGATTGAAAGCATAGCTTCTGAAATGGTTGTCAATAATCAGATTACAAATGACTATCTTTCAAGAATTTATAAGATAATGTCCAGATATTCTTTAGGTCATTTTGTAATTAAGGCAGCTGACGGAACTTACGGTGTTGTCTTTACTAATTTATATCATGTTTCTAAACTGCAGCCGGGACAGTATGTTTTATGTCCTAATGTTTATTCCATGTCTCAGAAAGGCAGTTATGACAGCAGTCTGAATCCTGTTGATGCAGCTATTAAAAAAGTTTACACTGACAGCTATGGTGTCAACAGGAGAAATATAATGACTTATCACTGGAAACTGACTGCTTCTCCCAACGGACTGTCCTATGGAGTAGATTCCTATGCATCAAATGATGACGGTGCAGGTGTTGGCCGCTCAACATCCCATATGGCAGATAATGTTTATTACTTCAGTAATTTCCATTCAAGAAATTCCCTTCCCTTAGCAAGGGATAAAGTGTTTTTGGGAACTCATGTTTTTGGCAGCAGTATGGAAGTTTTCAGATTACTGACTCCTGTCAGCTCATGTCTTGCTGGGGATAATATTGAATTGAAATATCAGGTTAATTATATTGCTCATTCAAGCCCTGTAGTTCAGTTTGCTCTTCCGGAAGGATTTGATTTTAATAGTGCAACAGTATCTAAAGGAAATTACAGATTGGATTCTAATCGTATTGTAGTTTGGAATTTAAATGACTGTGATGTGAATAATTACATTACACTTTCTCTTAAAGCTGTCAGATCAGGACAGTTTGATTTTTACCATTCACTGGATAATAATTTTGTCGGCAGCGATAAGTTATTTGTAAATGATTATGGTGCCGTACTTTGGGTAAATGATGTAAACAAATATTATAAAGGTCCTGAAAGGCTTAATGTATACTTAAAAGATGTTAATGGTAATCCTATTGCTGGTGAAAATGTTATCATTAATATCAATGGTGTTGATTATAAAAAAGTTAGTGATGATAAAGGCGCTGCTTCACTGGCAGTTAATTTGGAGTCTGGGGAATATCCGGCTAAAGTAACTTATAATGGACGTTTCGGCAGTGATTCTAAAGAAGTCAATATAAACGTATCAAAAACTATTGAAAGTAATGATATTGTAAAGATGTTCAGAAATGCAACACAGTATTATGCAAAATTCATTGATACTTCAGGAAACCCTTTAGCTAACAGGGCAGTTACATTCAATATCAACGGTGTGTTTTACACAAGAGACACTGATGATTCAGGTTATGCCAAATTAAACATTAACTTAAGACCAGGAACCTACATTTTAACTGCATACAATCCTGTAAACAATGAGAAAAAAGGTTTCAACATAACTGTCAAAGCACTTATCTGTGAAAACCATGATATAGTCAAATATTATAAAAACAGCACGCAATACACAGCAAAAGTCTATGATAAAGACGGAAGTTTAGCTGTTGGTAAAACTGTAACATTTAACATAAACGGAGTATTTTATAACAGAACAGTTGATGAAAATGGAACAGTAACACTAAATATCAATTTGAATCCCGGAAAATATATTGTAACTGCAATATATGAAGGATATGATGTGGGAAACAATGTGGTTGTTAAAAGTGTTCTGCTTACTGATGATTTGTCCATGAAGTTTAAGGACGGCAGCAAATTTAATGCAACTGTTCTTGACGGTCAGGGAAAACCATTAGCTAATCAGACAGTGATATTCAATATAAACGGAGTATTTTACAATAAAACAACAGCAGATAATGGTGTTGCAAGTTTAAATATCAACCTCCTTAAAGGAAAATATATTATCACTTCAACATGGAACAGTTATCAGGTTGGAAATAAAATTACAATCAGTTAGGAGAAATCTTCTCTTGACTCTTTTTTTATTAAATTATTCCAATAATTTAACCATTCCAAAGCCCATTGAATTTTTCTCACCTATTCCAACATCATAAGCAAATTCAATCAGGTCAAGGTCTCTTTCTAAAATAAGATCATTATAATCCTCCAGGAGGATGGAAATTTGATGTATCTAGTTCCACTATATTTAATACATAATTTAAATGCATTTTAATACTACCGCAACTATTTCCATGATTATCTTCAAGTATCGCATATATAGTATCGTCATCATAATATTTGTATTCTACTATATGACAATCATATTTTTCACAATATTTCTCAACAGTCATGCCATGTTGTGTTTGGGGCACTGTCAATAACTTTGGTGATGAATGCCTCGGAAGTTTCTCTGCACCCAGTATTTGGTTTTGAGAGAAAATCTTGTCCTAGCTCCTTCAAAAGTTCTTAATGTTTTTTTAATATGCTTAGGGAAAACTTTTTGAAAGAAATTTTCAATTTTATTACTTGTAGTTGGAACATTACTATTTTCAAGATGAAATGTTATTGTTTTAAAGTAAGGAATGATAAAAAACCACAATAAATTAAAAATAACTTTCGGCAAATTGTTTTGTATACTAATAAGATAATCTCTACCTTTTTTAGCAGATTCTAAATCATTAGCATCCAAAACATCAAAAACTAATTGTTTACAATAATTTAAGTATTCCAATTCTTCATTAGAATAATTATTTCTTTTCTTATCCTCCCTAATGTTCCTGTTTATCTTTTGTTTTGTGTGAAACATACAGAATTGATGTCTAACCCCAACTTTTTCAATTGATGGATGATACTCATCTTTTAAATCAGATACAATACAAATCTTAGGCTGATTACGTAGGGAATCATCTAAAAACTTATATATAGTTCCAATATCCTCTGATTCCACCAGATCCATAGAAACAACAGAATTCAATTTAACATCAAATAAGACTAAAAAATAGTTCCAAACACAGTTAATTTTAGTCCAAAGACTATCAAACAAATAATATCCAGAATAAGATTCATTCACACTTATATCATCATTTTCATCAGATATTATGCAAGATTCAATACTTTGATGTGAAATATCTACATTGAAGAATCTTTTGAGCATATACTGAATTTTATAAATGCTATTTCCAGAAACAGAGTATATTTCGTTGATATATTCTATTACAGGCTTTGTAATATTGCAATTTTCATCAACAATAGATTTAATATCAGTATAAAAAATTTTACCACATTTTTTACATTTATATTTCTGAATAATGCATTTTTGTTCTCCAACATTTAAAAAATACAATTTACGAACATAATTACCATTTTTAACAATATTTGAGGAATAACAATCAGGACAAAATGCATATTTATATTTAAAATAAAAATTACCATGTTTAGTAAGCCTAATTAAATTATTATCCGAATTTAAACATCCCTTGCTTAATTTCTCCCCATAAGATTCATATTCAGAAAATTCTTCAAAAAAATCGAAAAGTTTAAGTTGTTTATCCCCCAATATAGAACATGGAGCTTTTATATTGTCTTTATTCATATTAATATATTAGCTCCACTTAATATATTAAATTTACTATCTTATTTTAAAAAATAAAACCCAAAAAAGCATTTAAAAAATTTTTTGAAATTAAAAATTCAAATCACCAAAGCCCTTGACAGAGCCTTTTAGTTACTCCAACATAAATTAAGCTAATAGTATCAATTCCAAATGAATCTCCAAGTATTTTAGTAAGATTTATACTATTTATTAACAAAATTATATCCTATGGAATACTCATAAATTAATTTTAATAATATGTGCTATAATTGGCTACTCATAATTGTGGTGAAGAATAAAACTATAAATCCCTATACTTTCTTCCTTCAGCTCCAGTTATATCTTTCTTAACTTCATATAACAGCTTGTTTGATATATATGTTTTATTATATCACATTAGCCACTGTCAAACAGTGAGCAGAATTATGTATAACTTGATTTTACATTAATTGTACTGGGTAATGAGTAGTTAAACAAAAATGTTTATTTATTTAATAGATTATAATAGTAGTATTAAAAGGTAGTAATGGATATTAAGGAGTGAATTTTAATGTTGGATGATTTTGATTTTGATAAGGAAAGTCCGTTTCAACCAGGTCATCCAGTCAGTCCATATTATTTTAAAGGAAGAACTAAAATAGTTAAAAAAATTTTAAGATACTTGAATAAAGCAGAAAAAGGTGATGTTCAGCATTATTTTATCACTGGGGAAAAAGGTATGGGTAAAACATCTTTAGCAAGATATGTTCAGGACTTTGTTCAAGACAAAATGGTGGGAGTATATATTTCAAATAAAGGAAATCATTCTTTAGAAAATTTAGTAAAACAAATTTTAGAAGAGTTGATTAACTCTGCACCAAAAGATTCCATAAAATCTAAAATTAAAAATATTTTTGGAGATTATGTTGAAAGTATTGAAGTTAAAGGAAATAAATTCAATTTTAAACTAGATGAGTATGCTTCTAGAGATATTGTTGATAATTTTTTATATTATTTGAATAAATCATATGAAGAATTATGTACTGAAAAGGGTATTTTTTTAATTATTGATGATATTAATGGTTTATCTGAATCAAAAGAGTTTGTCGATTGGTATAAAAAGTTTGCAGATTCTATTGAAATGAAAGATTATAATATTCCATTATATATTCTATTAGCCGGATATCCTGAAAAATTTAATAGTCTTGTAAATCAGGATGAATCTTTTTCAAGAATTTTTCATTATAATCATATTGATTATTTAAATTCCAAGGAAATTACTGAGTTTTTTCAGGATACTTTTGATAGTGTAGGAATTAAATGTGATGATGACTCTTTAAAGTATATGGTAACTTTTTCAGAGGGTATTCCTTTGATGATGCAGGAAATAGGAGATTCTGTTTTTTGGGAAGTTGAGGAAAATATTGTTAATAAGGAATATGCAATTAAAGGTATTGTTGAAGCAGGTAGATTAATAGGTAAACGACAGATAAAACCAGTTATGGATAAATCTATCCGTAGTAAGAATTATGAAAGTATTTTAATGAAATTAGGTGATAAAGGATTTGACTCATTTAAGAAAAGTGATTTTGAAAAATTCTTATCAGCTTCTGAAAAAAAAGTTTTTTCGAAGTTTCTTCAAAGAGCAACAGAACTTCATATTTTAGAATCTATTGGTAAAGAAAAAAGCGGTGAATATAAATTCAGCAATAGATTATATTTAGTTTATTTCATGATTTTAAATTTAGAAAAAGAATATAATTTAAATGGATAAGGAAGTTAAAAAAGATTAATGAGTTCATTACACTTAATAAATGGTTTCCAAGTAAAATTCACACAACTTTTTGCTTGCAAATAAATAAAGAGAAATAAATTGAATTATAATAAATAACTGTTAAATTAATATTATAAAAAATAGGATATATAAGGTAATATGTGTTCAATAGTTGGTCTTCAAGGTAATTTCAAAGCTGATGATTTAATAGCTATGTTAAAAACCTCAAAAAGTAGGGGAAAAGATGCTTCCGGAATATTTTTAGACGGTAAAATACAAAAAGGGATTGATTTAAACGATTTTGATGATAACAACACTTATTCTTTAGGTTTAGGTCATAATCTGCTGGCTGTCCATAATTTGGAAAACAGGACTTCTCACACTCAGCCAATAGCTAAAAACAGTTTAACTTTGGTTTTCAATGGTGAGATTTATAATTATTCTTCTCTAAAGAATTTGCTGGCTAAATTAACAAAAAATAAAGATATTTCTTCTGATTCTGAGTTATTGCTTAATTTAATTGATTTTTATTATGGGGATGATCTGCTTCAGGCAGTTGAAAAAACAAATAATCTCTTAGACGGGGATTATGCCTATGCTGTTACAGACGGAAATAACTTGGCGGTCTCAAGAGATCCTTTAGGTGTCAAACCTTTATTTTACACAGATAATGCTTTTGCTTCTTCAAAACAATGTTTAAAAGGAGACATCAAAACATTAAAACCGGGCTATATCCTTTACAACTGGAAAGAGATACCTCCTAAAACAGATATTTTCCAAAAGAGATTTGAAACCGACAACAGAAAACTTGAAAAACTTGTTAAACTGGCTGTTTTAAAAAGAGTTGACGATTTGGAGGAAGTTGGTGTAATTTTTTCAGGCGGTGTTGACAGCTCTTTAATAGCTTTGCTGCTTCGCGATATTTCCTTAAATAAAAATCTTAAAGTTACTTTGTATGCTGTAGGCAAAAAGGATTCCAAGGATGTGGCTGCTGCTAAGTGTGTAGCCGAGTATTTGGGTCTTCCTCTAAAGGTTCATGATATTACTGAAAGTATTGTAAAGGACAGTCTGAAAGATGTTGTTCAGGCAATTGGTGAAAATAATCTGATGAAGATTGGAGTGGGAATGACTGTTTATCTTGCTTCTAAAATGATAGCTGAAGATAATATTAAGGTAGCTGTTTCCGGTCAGGGTGCTGATGAGCTGTTTGGTGGCTATAACAGATATTTAAATAGCTATATGGAAAATACTTTAGATGATGAGTTAAGATATGATATGGCTAATATGTATCATGTTAATCTGGAACGTGATGATGCATGTTCAATGGCAAATGGCGTTGAGCTGCGCCTTCCTTTTTTAGATAAGAATCTTGTTGAATTTGCCCTTAATATTCCGGTCAGATATAAGATTTCAGGTTCTGATGATAAGCTGCGTAAAAATATTTTAAGAAAACTGGCTTTTAATTTGGGACTGGATAAGCAGATTGCTTACAGACCTAAAAAGGCAGCCCAGTACGGCACTGGCATTGACAAAATTTTAAGAAAAAAAGTTTTAAGGGATATTGATATTGAGGAGTATTTAAAATAGAGTTTAAAACTCTATTTAAGGACAGTTACTCCATATCCCATATCTAAACCAGTTACAGGTTCAATAGCTGTTATGATATATTTTCCGGGCATTAAATTTATATTTAAAGTAGCCAAACCGTTATCATCGCTCTGGCAGATATAGAAAACACCGTTTATGTTAAATGTTACATTTGTATTAGATAGCGGATTACCGTTTCCCTTAACAAAGCTTGCATTGAATTGTGATGCATTTAAATATGTTGTTAAGTTTTCAGCTATAATTGTAGGTAAAACTGTAATGTTAAATCCTATATCCAATCCGGTTTCAGGATTAGTAGCTGTTAGGGTGTAATTTCCAGGTCTTAAGTTTATATTTAACTTTGCAACACCGTTACTGTCAGTTTCACGGGTGTAGAAGACTCCATTAATATTAAATGTTACATTTGTATTAGCTAGTGCTTCTCCATTGCCTTTAACAAACCTGGCATAAAACTCTGTTCCGTTTTTATAATATTTAACAAGATTATCTCCAATAATTGCAGATAAAACAGTTACTGTGTTTGTTTTATTTATTCCGTTGAAGTAAGTTGTAATATTATAAGTTCCAGGTCTTAAGTTAATATTTAGGTAAGCTGTTCCATTTTCATCACTGGTTTTTGTGTAATTGACTCCATTTATGTTAAATGTCACATTTACATTAGCTGCGTTAACATTTGCACTGAATTTTGAAGCATTTTTATAATATTTTACTAAATTGCTGCTTTTAATTGAATTGGCTGTGGTGTAAATTTTTAAACAGACTATATTTTCAGATGTATTCCATATTTTGCCGTCGGCACTTATAAATGATGTATAACCGTCATTGTGAACTCTGGTATTTATGGATAATGGGACATTTACACCTTTAATTACAGCTCTGAAAATGTCTCCTTTGTTAACTGGAATGTAATTATTTAATTTGACAGTTGAAAAACCGCCAAATGCACTTGTTCCGTTTTGTGTGTGTTTTAATATATCATTTACATAGATGCTGATTTCGTATTTTTCACCACTGTTGTTGAAGTAGGTTCCGACTGCAGCTATCAAATCATTTTCAAGGGCTTCAAATTCATTGGCATAATAAATATGACTTAAATTGAAGTTTTCATATTTGTCCATTCCGCTAATATCAATTTGGTAGTTTTTATTATATGAAACAGTGTTATTTATAATAACTCCTATTGCCTGATAGCCTGTTACAAACTGCGTATCATAATATGAAATGTATAAATATCCTCCGTCACCGAAATTGCTTCCCCAGCTGTTTTTAAGGATAAATGCACCGTCGCCAGGTGGAGTTATCAGGAAGTTGTCTTTGCTGTAGTTATCATCCCATCCGACAAGAAGAACCGCATGGTTTGCGTCTTCAGTTCCGTTATAGTACTGTGCTGAGGTTTTTGAATTGTAGTATGGTGCCTGCTGCTGAGCATTGTATGCAACCCAAAGCCCTCCATATTTAATTAAAGCATCTTTCAGCTGATTGTTGTCAGTTGAATTTATGCGGGGGTGAACAAAAATCATGTCCTGAATGTGAATATCTTCATCAGTAGATATTAACGAGGATATTTTTCCAAGTTCGTCATATGTGTCATATTTGGTTGGAAACATTCCAAGCCAGCTTAACAAATATCCTGCTCCCATAAATTCGGTTCCGCCTTCATTTTCTATGGTATGACCGTAAAGGGAGTATTTAATCATACTGTTTTGAACATTGTTTTCAGAAAAATCATATTCAGTATCTGTTGCTTTAAGAAGAGCTGATTCTAAAGATCCGCAGGTTCCAAAAGTCCAGCATGCACCTATTGCACCCTGATTTTTAACTGAACTTACCCATCCGAAGTCACGTAAATCAAATCTTGAAGGAAGTTTAGTTAAAGTTATTGTATTGTTTACTAAAGTTAATGTAATTCCGGAGCCGTCAACAATTGTTGCATAGATTGTATTATTTAATGAAATGATGTCATCAGTAAAATTGCAGTTTAGTGCAGTGTAGTTTTTATCAAATGCAGAAAAAATTCCTGTTGTGTTAAATTGGGAATTATTGGTGAAATAGTTTTTATTCATAAATAATGATGTGTCATAGGTGTATATTGCCCCGCCGTCAAATGCAGCAAAGTTATTTGTGAAACTGGAATTGGTTATTGTTGCATTTGTCATGTCCAGATATAAGCCGCCTCCATTTGATCCCCTGGCATCGTCATTTAATCCGCGGTTGTCTGCAAAATTGTTATTGTTTAATTTTAAATTAACATATGATGCATATATTGCTCCGCCATCATAAAAAGCGGTGTTCTGTGTGAAATTACAGTTTTCAACAGTTAAACTGCCTTCAAGCTGAAGTATAGCTCCTCCAAATTCTGCATATGATTGTGTAAAAGTTGAATTTGAAATTTCCACATTTTCAACTAAATCAAAGTATAGGCTTCCTCCGTTTTTTTCGCAGCTTATATTTTTAAATTCAGAGTTTTTAATTATAACTTCTTTTGATTCTTTAGATCCGATAGCTCCTGCAGTTTTGTTGGATTTTAAGTTGGTGAATTTGGATTTGTCAATCATAACTTTGGAACCTGTAGCATAAACTGCACTGGCATAATTTGAGTTTAGATTAACAAAATCAGTATTGGCAATATTTGCATTTGCACCTATAAGATACACTGCACCCCAGTCTGAATGGGATGTTCTGATTTCGCTATTGCTTATTTTAATATCTCCATAAGCTCCAAAAACAGCACTTCCTTTTTCGGAAGTTGTATTTATAAATGAGGAATCTTCAATAGTTAAGCTTCCCCCACTTATCAGACATGAGCCTGCCTGAGTTGAATTCATGTTTTTAAAGGTTACATTATTTAAAATAATATTGGAATCTTTGGCATATATTCCTGAACCGTATGATGATAATCCGTCAGTTAAAATAAGATTGTTTATTGTTAGATTACATTGAGTTACAAGAAGTATTCTTGCATGATTGGATCCGTCAACAGCATATCCGTTCCCGTTAATTACAAGTTCTCTGTTGTTTATTGTAATTCCCTCAGAATATTTGCCGTCGGCAGTGTCATTATAAACATAATTATGATTTATGTTTAATTCATTACCTGATTCATCTATTGCTGTTTGCAAATCTGTAAATGTATTGCTTTCATTAGCCGAAACACAAGTTAAAGATAACAGCAAAACAAAAGATACAACTAAAATACTTAGTTTGGTTTTATTTAACATTTTACCCACATTTTTAATTTTTTTTAGTTCTTATGAACATTAATATAATATTAATTTATGATTATTAAATGATGTCGCCAATACAAATAATATTTTTTACACAAAATTGTGTTTTGTCTAAGAAAAGTGATGATATAATTTTAAGTTGGCAAAAAGCCCAAGTTTTAATAAACATTTATTAATATTAAAAAACAAAATTATTTTTATTATTATTGAATTAATCATAGGAGATTTATTTATGAAAATTGAAAAAGATGCAGAAAATATTTTAAACAAGTTTTCAAAAACTTTAGAGGATATTCCAGATCTTGAAGAAACTTGGTATATTACTGATAATTTAAATCTTACTCGTGAAGATAAATCTCATGAGAAACATCCTGAAAAAATTTTAAGGAATGCTCATATTGACAAAGAAGGTAAACTTGTTGTTAAAAGAGCAGATTGGGTTAATTAGGGGAATTTTTTATGAAAATGGATTTGGTTTTAGAACTTATGGATGTTCCGGGACAGCTAGTTTCTGTTTTGGATCCGATTAGTGGCCTTGGTGCAAACCTGGTTACTGTAATCCATAAAAGAGATTCTAAAAATGAAAAAGGAATGATTCCGGTTCAGCTTACTCTTGAAGGTGAACGTGATAGTCTTGACAGGGTTATTGAAAGATTCAAAGAGTTGGGAGTTTCCATTATTGCAATGGACGGAGTTGTTAAAAAGGAAGTTGTAAGCACTATTTTAATTGGCCATATTGTTGATAATGACATTAGAGACACTATGGATAAAATTAATTCTTTGGAAGGTGTTTATGTAGTTGGATTTGATATTAAATTAGATGGAGAATCTAAATCTTCTGCTTTAATTAATATTGAAACAGACTTTGGCATGAAAGAATTTGTATTTGATAAGATTGGTAAAATAGCTGCAGAAAAAGATTTACTTATGATTAATGAAGTTTAGGGATAATATGAAAGAATGTAAAGTCATAGTAATGGGATTTGGTGCAGTTGGTCAAGGTGTGGCTAGGGCAATCTCATTAAAAAAAGACATGATTAAAGAAAGATTTGATGTAGAATTAAAAATAGTAGCTGCTGCAGATTCTTCATCTTCTGCAATTTGTGCTGACGGATTAGATGAAGAACTGCTTGTAAATACTAAAAATGAATTTGGAAAGTTATCCAATTATCCGGAATACGGCAGTACTATTTCAGGTTTGAATGTGTTGGATGCTGTGGAATATGACTGTTTGATGGAAGCAACTCCAACCAATATAACTGATGCAGAACCTGCACTGTCTTTAACTTTAAAAGCATTTAAAGCTGGAAAAGATGTTGTAACCTCCAATAAAGGACATTTAGCTTTAAAATTCAAAGAAGTTGTATCTGAAGCTGAGAAAAACAATGTTGAATTTAAATATGAAGCCAGTGTTGGTGGAGCAATGCCTATTATTAATTTCACAAAAGAAACACTTTCATCCTGTGGAATCAAATCAATTGTAGGAATATTGAACGGTACCACCAATTACATTTTATCAAGAATGGCATCAGAAGGTTCCTCCTATGATATAACCTTAAAAGAATCTCAAGAGTTAGGAATAGCTGAAACAGACCCAACTCAAGATGTTGAAGGTATTGATGCAGCTTGTAAAACTGTAATTTTAGCTAATTCACTTTTAGGAATTGATGCTACTTATGATGATGTTGATGTTGAAGGTATTTCAAATATTACTTCACAGGCTATGGATTTAGCCAGAAAAGAAGGTTATTTAATTAAATTAATAGCTGAAGTTTCTAAAGATAAATTACAGGTATCACCACGTTTAATTAAAAAAGGCAGCGCATTTGACTTAAGCGGAACTTTAAACATGGCTACTGTTCGTACTGACCTTGCCGGTGATGTTAGTGTTATTGGACTTGGAGCAGGATCTCTTGAAACTGCTTCTGCGATGTTGACTGATTTGATTAGTATTTTAAAAGTTAAATACTAATTTACTTTTACTTTTTTTGATGATAATATGAAATATGTAATTTTTATCCCTGACGGTTCAAGTGATTATCCAATTGACGAATTAGACGGTAAGACTCCACTTATGGCAGCTGATACTCCAAACATTGATAAAATGGCAAAAGCGGGTTTTGGAGGTTTAACCAATAATGTTCCTGATGCATACACTCCAGGTTCTGATGTAGCTAATATGAGTATTTTCGGATTTAACCCTGCAAATTATTATACTGGTCGCGGACCACTGGAAGCAGGCAGTATGGGTATTGAAACTACTGATAAGGATGTAATTTTCAGATGCAATACCATTACCCAGAAGGACAACCATATGGATGATTTTAATGCAGGTCATATTACTTCTGGGGAAGCTGAAATACTTATGGACAGCTTAAATGATTACTTCAATGAAAAATATGATGATTTTAAAGGCAGATTCTATTCAGGAGTCAGTTACAGACATCTGTTTGTGTATTCATGTGACAGTGCTGAAGATGCTGAGCTATTGGCTGGTTTAAAGACTATGCCTCCTCATGATATTGCAGGTGAAGACTTAAATGAAAATACTTCAGGTGACAAATGGGATGAAAAATTACCTGATTTCATTAAAAAGATTATGTGGGAATCAGGTGAAGTTCTGGAAAATCATGAAGTCAATAAAAAAAGAGTAGCTGATGGCAAAAAACCTGCAAATATGGTATGGCTATGGGGTCAGGGAGTAACACCAACTTTACCTAATTTTAAAGATGTTTACGGATTGGATGCAGCAGTAATTACTGGTGTTGATTTGTTGAAAGGAATTGGTGCTTTTGCAGGCTTTGACATTATTGATGTTCCCGGAGCTACAGGATACTTTGATACTGATTATGAAGCTAAAGGAAAATATGCCATTGAAGCTTTAAAAAACCATGATGTAGTCTTTGTACACATTGAAGCTCCTGATGAAGCAGGACATGCATCAGACACTGCTGAAAAAGTTAAAGCTATTGAACAAATTGACAAGCATATTGTAGGTCCGGTTTTAGACAGTTTAAAAGGTCAGGACTTTAAGGCAGCTATTTTGCCGGATCATCCAACACCGGTTTCAGTTGGAACCCACACAAGAGATGATGTACCTTTAATAATATATTCCTCTGATAAAACAGGTGATGAGAGTGTATCATTTGATGAACAGGGTGTTCTTAAAGGTAGTTTGGATAAAAAAGAAGGATATAAGTTAATGTCCAGACTAATTAATGATGATTTTTAGAAAAATCATCTCTTTAATTTATAGCTCACTAAAAGATTCTGCATTTATAGGGCTGGTGAGTATAAGTTTAATGTTGTTAATCGCAACAGTTATATATTAAAAAATTTATAATTTATGTTGTAATTTACAACAGTAATTTTATTTTTTTCATGGTGCAACAAATATGGAATCTTTAATTAAAACCCCGAAACATTATTTATTTTCAAATAAAGCATTATTTGCATTATTTTTACCATTGCTTATTGAACAGGGACTGGAATTTTTTGTAGGGTTTGCTGATTCTGTAATGGTTGCATCTTTAGGTGAATCAGCAATTTCCGGTGTTTCATTAGTTGATTTTCTAATGCAGTTATTAATTTTCGGATTTTCTGCACTGGCTACCGGAGGAGCAGTAATAGCCGGTCAGTATTTAGGAAACAATAAGCCGGAAAAAGCTAGAGGAGCATGTAATCAGCTTGTATGGTTTTCAGGAATTTTATCAGTTTTTTTAATGATATTTGTTTTAACAGCTAAATCATTTTTAATAAATACATTATTTGGCCAAATTGAAGCAGACGTATGGAACTATGCAAATATTTATTTATTGTTTATGGCTTTTTCAATACCATTTATAGCTATTTACAATGCAGGAGCAGCAATTTACAGAACCAGTGGAAATGCAATTCTGCCAATGAAAATAATGGTTATCTGTGATATTTTAAATGTTATAGGTAATGCATTCGGTATTTATTATTTGGGTTTAGGTGTTGAAGGAGTAGCTGTTCCTACTGTAATTTCAAGACTGGTTGCAGCAGCAGCTATAATGCATTTCACATTAGATGAAAACTTCAAACTGCATATTAAAAGAACTTTAAAACATAAATTTGATTGGAAAGTTCTTAAAAAAGTGCTGAATGTAGGTATTCCATACGGTATTGAAAACGGTTTATTCCAGTTTGGCCGTGTGCTGGTTTTAAGTTTGGTTTCAACTTTTGGTACAGTAGCTATTGCAGCTAATTCTGTAGGTTATGCAATTGGAGTATTTTCAGTATTGCCGGGGTTTGCAATTAATCTGGGAATGACTGCTGTAATATCAAGATGTGTTGGAGCAAATGATTATGAACAGGCAAGATATTATAATAAAAAGATTATTTTAATTGTTGTTGTCTGTCATATTATTGTTAATGCATTAATATTTGCCCTATTGCCGGTTATTTTAGGTCTTTATAATTTATCTCCTGCTACTGCAGCACTGTCTGCTAAAATGATTATCTGGCACGGTACACTTGGAATTTTAATTTGGCCAATAGCATTTACACTGCCTAACCTGTTTAGAGGTGCTGGTGATGCAAAATGGGCAATGGCAGTAAGTTTAACAGTAATGTTTACCTGCAGAATAGGTTTGTCTTACATTTTAGCCATAAACTTTAACATGGGAGTATTTGGAACATGGGTAGCTATGTTTATTGACTGGTTCGTAAGAGGCGGATTATACATCTACAGATACTTCAGCAATAAATGGACGGAATATAGGGTGGTTGCATGAATCTGATTATATATTTTTCAGCTGAAGGCCATACAAAAAAAGCAGCCTTTAAATTACATGAATTAATAAGCAGTGAAATTTTTGAAATTAAAACGGAAATTCCATATCCTGATGACCATAAAAAACTTTTAGAAGCAGCTAAAAAGCAATGGAAAAACCGCGAAGTTGTAGAACTGGAAAATGATATAAATATAGATAAATTTGATACAATATATTTATGTTATCCCAATTGGTTCGGAACACTTCCATTAGCTGTAGCCAGCTTTTTAAAAAGTCATGATTTTACAGATAAAAAGATAACAGCTATCTGTACTCATGGTGGCAGTGGACTTGGCAACAGTCTGAAAGATATTAAAAAATTAGCTGCAGGTGTTAATATTAAAGGCAGTTTAGCAATTTATTCAGAAGATATAAAATAAATTTATATATTAAAAACATTAAAAATTATGTTGTAATTTGCAACAGTTTGTGATATTATGGTATTGTTTAGAGGAGATATTAAGTGCAAGTCACTTCAAAGAAGAACGTCAATCAGTGTAATTTTACCTGCAGACAACATACATTACTTGCAGGGTACTGAAGAAATAGTAGAAAAGCCATATAAAACATTATACCTGCTGCATGGGCTTTTTGGTAGTGATGATATATTTTTGGCAAACACTACGATTCAGAAATTTGCAGAAGACCATAATATTGCAGTTGTCTTGCCAAGTGGAGAAAATAGCTTTTATGTAGACCAGAAGGACTCTCACAAGTATTACGGTGAGTTTATAGGTCGTGAACTTGTTGAAATGACAAGAAACATTTTCCCCCTGTCTCATAAAAAAGAAGACACATATCTTGCAGGTTTTTCAATGGGAGGATATGGAGCTATTAGAAACGGATTGAAATATCATGGTACTTTTGGATGTATAGGTGCAATTTCTGCAGCTCTGCTGAGTGATGATTTGCATAATTGGGGCGAGGGAGATGATTTACTCTCTTCAAGATCTTTTGCCCAGTCCTGTTTTGGTGATTTGGATAAAGTAATCGGAAGTGACATGGATCCCAAATTTTTAATCGATGATTTGATAGCTAAAAATATTGAAATTCCAAAGATTTTCATGGCAGTTGGAGATAATGACTTCCTGTATAATGAAAACATAGATTATTACAATTACTTGAAATCAAGAAATGTTGATGTAGAATTCAGATGCTCCCCAGGAGAACACACATGGGAGTTTTGCAATGATTATATTAAAGAATTTATAGAATGGCTTTCATTATAAAAAAGAGAGGATAATATGAAAAAATTTGGCTTTGGATGCATGAGATTGCCATGTAACAGTGACAATCCTGAAGATATTGACTTACCTCAGGTATTTGAAATGGTTGATAAATATATTGAAAACGGATTCAATTACTTTGACACTGCATACGGATATCATGAGGGATTAAGTGAAGTGGCACTTAAAAAAGCAGTTATTGAAAGATACCCAAGAGAAGAAGTAATAATAGCAGATAAATTACCGGTATATATGCTTAAACCTTCACATAATCTTGAAGAAATATTCAACGAGCAAAAAGAAAGATGTGGTGTTGAGTATTTTGATTATTACATGCTGCACAATCTTACAAACAATTTCTACAATGGAATTATTCCTCAGTTAAATTGTTTTGAGTTTGCAGAAAAGTTAAAGGAAGACGGATTTATCAAACACCTCGGAATTTCATTTCATGATGATGCAGACACTCTTGATAAAATATTAAAGGAACATCCTTCTATAGAATTTGTGCAGTTGCAGATAAACTATCTTGACTGGGACAATGAGGGAATTCAGTCAAGAAAATGCTATGAAGTAGCCAGAAAATACAATAAGGATATTATTGTAATGGAGCCTTTAAAAGGAGGGTCACTGGTAAATATTCCAGATGAAGCAGGTAAAATACTGACAGATTCAAATTCTGATTTGTCACTTGCATCATGGGGAATCAGATTTGCAGCCGGTCTGGAAGGTGTTTTAACAGTACTGTCCGGAGTAAGTACATTGGAACAGCTTGAAGACAATTTAAGCTATATGAAAGATTTCGCTCCATTAACTGAAGATGAACAGAAGGTTATTGGGGATGTTGTTGAAATTATTAATGATTCAATAGCTATTCCATGTACTGGGTGTGATTACTGTTTGGACGCATGCCCTACAAACATTCCAATTTCAAAGTTCTTTGCTCTTTACAATGATGTTAAACAATCTATTGAACTTCAGTTTTTACATTATTTCTACTATGATAATTTAGCAAGGAAAAATGCACCTGCATCTTCATGTTTGGAATGCGGGGAATGTGAAAAAAATTGCACTTAGCATATAAAGATTGCTGATGAACTTAAAAAGGTTAAAGACTTGCTGGAAGTTGATTTGGAATCTATGTTATGATAGCAAAGTATTTATAAATAATGCTATAAATGTTACTATCGGAAGAGTTTTACTCTTTCTGATTTTTGTTTAAAAGAATTTATCTGAGGTGATTGGTCATTCCACCACCCAACCCGATGGCTGATTGCCGGAATTCTTTTAGGTAAAAATTAGGTAGCTATACAATTACACCACCCAAGTATAGCTACCATAATTTAATCTAATTTTTTTCAAATTATTATATATATCATGAATAACTAAACTATAAATGTATATAATTTTATTTTTTTATAAAAATGGAGAGGATTTTTCTGACAAAGTATATTATTATAACTGGTGGGGTAGTTAGTTCTATTGGAAAAGGAATTACTTCTGCATCTATGGGTCGTATTTTAAGATCTTATGGTTTAAAAGTAGCTGCTATTAAAATAGACCCTTATTTGAATTGGGATTCAGGAACATTAAACCCTTATCAGCATGGTGAAGTTTTTGTAACTAATGATGGAATGGAGACTGACTTGGATTTAGGTCATTATGAAAGATTTTTAGATGTTGAACTGCCTGGTTTATCTAACATTACTACAGGTAAAGTTTATAAATCTGTTATTTCTAAAGAAAGGGAAGGTAAATTCTTGGGGGCTTGTGTTCAAGTTATTCCACATATTACTAATGAAATTAAAGAAATGATCAGGTTAATCTCTGATAATGGAGATTATGATGTTGTTTTAATTGAGTTAGGTGGTACTGTTGGGGATATTGAAAGCCAACCTTTCCTGGAAGCTTTAAGGCAACTTAGAAATGAAGAAGGGCATGATAATGTCATGTTTGTTCATGTTACATTTATTCCATACCTGAATGCTGCCGGTGAATTTAAAACCAAACCAACACAACATTCTACAAAAGAATTAAGAAGTATGGGTATTAACCCTGATGTTATTGTATGCAGATCTCAGGAACCGATTGATGATGCTTTAGAAGGAAAAATAGCTCATTTCTGTGATGTGGATCAGAAAGCTGTTGTAAACACTCCTGATGCAAGTACTATTTATGAGGTTCCATTGGTTTTAGAGGAAAATAACATTGGTGAATTAATTGTTAACAGAATAGGATTGGATATTAAACCGGATTCCTCAAAACTTGATGACTGGCGTAAAATTGTAGAATCTCTTAAGATTGAAAGTCCTGTTGTGAATATTGGAATTGTCGGTAAATATGTTGAGCTTGAAGATGCATATATCAGTATCAGAGAATCTCTGCAACATGCTGCAGCTAGTGCAGGTGTAAAAGCCAATATCATTTACATAAGTTCTGATGTTGACAAGTTGGATGAAGAGGTTATGGACAATCTCCATGGTATTCTTATTCCTGGAGGATTTGGAGAACGAGGATTTGAAGGCAAACTTGATGCTGTAGATTATGCTATTGAACATAATGTTCCACTCTTCGGTATCTGTTTAGGAATGCATTCTATTGTAACCCAATTTGCAAGACGCAACGGATATCCTGAAGCTAACAGTGCAGAATTTGACAGCAATAATCCTCACCCAGTTATTGACATGATGGAAGAACAGAAAAAAGTTAAAAACATGGGTGGAACTATGCGTTTAGGTTCTTATGACTGTAAGCTTATTGAGGGAACTAAAACATATGAAGCTTATAATAAGGAAGATATTGCAGAACGTCACAGACACAGATTTGAATTTAACAATAATTACAGGAAAGATCTGGAAGACAAAGGTTTGATTATTTCTGGAGTTAGTCCTGATGACTTCTTAGTTGAAATTGTGGAATTGCCAAATCATCCATGGGCTGTCGGCTGCCAGTTCCATCCGGAATTTAAATCAAGACCGAATAGGCCACATCCATTATTTAAATCATTTTTAGAAGCTATTTGTGAGTATTCTAAAAACTGATTCTCTTCATTTTTTCATTTTAAAAACAATTTTACACTCTTATTTTCTAGCTAATTAATATATTTCTTAGTTTATACTAGAATTATGGATTTTAGTATTATATTTTTAGTTCAAATTATAGTTACATCTTTATTTTGTTGTTTGGCTGCAATTTTTGATGTTAAAACAGGAATTATATCTAATAAGCTAAATTTCTCTCTGCTTATTTTCGGATTAATTTCTAACCTGTTTTTGTCAGTTCTTTCTACTAACATTAAATACATTTTATGCTCAATAATTTCAATGTTTGTAACATATATAGTAACTTTGCTTTTTTGGAAATTAAAAATTTGGGGTGGGGGAGATGTAAAATTACTCACAGCTATTGCTACAGTTATACCATTTGGCATAAATATTAACTTTTTAAATATTTATCCTCAGCTATCAGTTTACCCCTTTTCATTTACAGTAATTATAAACAGTATTTTAGTAGCATTTCCATTTCTGCTGATTTTTACTGGTTATCTGGTATTAAAAAACACAATATTTAACTCAAATAAGGATATGTTATTTTCATTTTTAAATATAAATTCCATATCTCTATTTTTAAAGTTAAATTTAAATAAATTAATACTGGTTAAAGACCTGAAGGAGGGAATGATTGTCAATGACTATTATTTTAATAATGAAAAGATAGCTATTTTAATTAATGACATCAACGGCAATTTAAAAGTTTATAAAACAAAAGATAATCCGGATTTTGACTACTACTTCAAATCCCAAAGTGCAGGGGGAATAACCCTTCAGGATATGTATTTGTTAAAGATTATGAATGCTCAAAAAATCATATCCAACAACATTTCAATAAAAATAGGATTTCCATTTTCACCGGCAATACTTGCAGGATTTTTAATATCTGTTATTTATGGTGATTTGATGATGCTGTTTATAAAAAAGTTCTTTCTGGTGATGTGATGCTTAAAGAAAATAACGGCCAAATTTCAGTTGAATATCTCTTTATATTTGCAATAGCTTTAATTCTTTTAACTGTTTTTACTCTGCCTTTAGCTAATCTGGCTATTGAAAAAACAACAGACATTTCCGATGCCATAAATGTCAAATCCCAGTTATATAAAATAGCTGATGGAATTAATCAGGTATATGGTGAAGGTCAGGGTGCAAAACAAAGTGTTAATCTGGAACTTGATCAAAGCATTAATGTCAATATCTACAAAAAACATCTATCAGCAGGTGTAAAATTCAACGACCACTCATCTAAGCTGATTAAGGTAAATCATGATGCGGATGTTATCAGCGGAATTCTAAATTTAAATAAAGGTAAAAATACTATTGTTATTGAATGGCCTGCTGAGAGTGAAAATATATTTATCTCTAAAAAGTAAATTAATAATGTATGTGTGAGGTTAATTTATGAGTAATCTAGATAATGCTAAACTTAAAGAGTTAATGAAAATTGAACCGGAATCTATGAGTAAAGAAGAATATGAAAGTTTTGTATATGAATTTAAAAATGCACAACTTTTACTTCCTGTTGAAATATATTCTAAAACTCAAAGTGATAAAATAAATGAACCTCTTAGCTTTAAACCTGTTACAATTGAAGAAAATGGGTGCAAATGCATTCCATTATTTACCGATAATGTTGAACTGAAAAAAAACAATCCTCCAGTTTCTGTAATAGCTATTTTCATGAAAGATTTAAAGGATATGCTGGAAGATTCATCAGAAATTGATGAAATCATGATAAATCCGTCTAGTAAGGATACAGTTTGCATTGATTTGGATTCATTTTTTGACTTATTTGCCATAAATAATAATTCTAATGATTGGATTTTTGAAAAGGCCCGACCTTTAAATCAGGAAGTTAAAGTTTATTATCGTGAATTCGAACCTTTAATGAAAAAACAGGCTATTGACGGTGTTTATTCTTCTAAAAATCCATTTAAAGCCAGTGTAAATATGCATTTTGAAGATCATATTCCTTATTTAAATGTTTTAATACTTCCAAAAGACACTAAAACTGTTTATTTGGGAGGTATGATGGATCCTGAAATGAGTTGCGATATTCTTCTAGCTCCTGAAACGGAATTTAAATTTATAAGTCAGGAAGACGAACATACAATGATTTGGAAGTGTGTTAATCAGAAATTTTATGATTGATTAATTCTTATTTATTCTTCTTTTTTTAATGGGATATAATCCATTATTCTATCCAAAACTTATTTAAATCACTTGTTATCTTAAATAGTAATATTTATTAATTGGCGCGTGAATTTATGGATATTTTAATTGCTATTGTATATGTTATTTTATTCCTTATACTGATGGTATTTGTTTTTTCTATAGGAATGTTAAAGCCATTTATGCCTAAAAAAGAAATAGTCCTTGTTCTTGTTGTAGCTTTTCTTATAGGTGCTATTGGTGGGGCATTTTTCCTGGAACCTTTATATGAGGAGTTTCCATCGGTTGTAGGCGAACTTGAAAAGAATGTTCCGGGAAATGAAGAAACATTATATTTGGATTTGTCTTCTGCCACAGATGTAGGTGAATTGGAACAGAATTTATCTAAAATTGAGGGTTTTAAGTCATTTAATGAAACTGGAATAACCTTTTTCTTATGGAGTTTTAATGACCGGGAATTATCTTATTTTAATAGTGTAATAGGCAATATTGATTCTCATTATGCAAATTATACAGTTGAACCTTCTGGTAGAATTAATATTACTTTAGAACCGGGTTACACATCTAGTTCTGCATTGCAATCATTTTCTGATTGGTATAAATTGGTTTATGGTGATTCTATTGCTTATGCTCAAATACATGCTAAGTTAGTTGTATCATCTGCTTCTTTAGAGGAATTTGAAAATGCTTTATTGGAAAGAGGAATTGTTGCAACTCATATTGAAGGACCAACACAGGATGTTATTAATCAGACTAATCAGTCTATGTTATCTGATAATGAATTTATAGCAGTTTCAGGGGTTGTTGGTGTAATTGTTTCTATTGTTGGAATTTACTTCGATGCAGTTGTTGTCAGTTATAGGAAATTCAAAAAGTTCCTTAATAAAAAGGTTAAAAGGTAGTATTTGATGAAAGTAGCTGTTTTATTTTCTGGAGGCAAAGACAGTACTATGGCATTATATAATGCTTTAGAAACAGGGGAAGATGTTAAATATCTTCTTTCTATGAAATCTGTTAATGATGAATCTTACATGTTTCATGTTCCAAATATTCATATAACTGATTTGCTTGCAGAAGCATTGGATATTCCAATTATTACTGCACAAACTCAGGGTATTAAAGAAGAGGAACTTGAAGATTTAAAAATGGCTTTTATAAAACTTAAAGATTTAGGTGTTGAAGCTATATATACTGGTGCACTTTATTCAGTTTATCAAAAATCAAGAATTGAAAAATTAGGCGGTGAAGTTGGACTGGAAATTATATCTCCGTACTGGCATGTAGATGAACTTGAATACATGCGAAAGATAGTTTCTTTAGGTTTTGAAGTTATAATAAGTGGTGTTTTTGCTTATGGCCTTGATGAATCATGGCTAGGTAGAAAAATCGATGATAAAGTTATTGATGAATTAGTTGAAATCAACAAAAAAGTTGGTATTAATTTAGCTTTTGAAGGTGGAGAAGCAGAAACACTAGCTATTGACGGTCCAATCTTTAAAAAAAGAATTAATATTTTAAAAGATAAAAAAACATGGCATTTGGATAGTGGTTTGTATATTATTGAAGAAGCAGATTTAGAAGATAAATGAATTTAAAGTGTGGTGTTTTCTTTTAAAAATTCATTTATTTCTTTTTCATAGCTTTCAAGATCTTTTTCATTAATAATGATTTTATCAGATAATGAGATTACAGTTCCAATACCGAAATCCAATTCCATCTGGTCTCTTTTTAGGAAGTCTTCATAATTTTTAGAGTCATCTTCTCTGTTTCTTTCCTGCAATCTTTTAAAACGTATTGCAGGATTTGCAAAAATAGAAAGAATTATAAAATTGTCAAAGTTTTCTTTAAACATATTTACTTCAAAAGGGCTTCTGATTCCTTCTACAATAATTGTTGTAGCTAATTTGTTTTCAATCATTTGTTTGATTTTTTCAATAGTCAGCTGTGCTACAATATATTTTCCATGCTCTTTTCTAAGGTTGGTTGCAGTTTCCTTTGAGCTTTCTCCTCTTTTTTTAGCTTCTTCACGTATTATGTCTCCCATACTTACAACTACTGCTCCTTTTTTAGTTGCAATTTCAGACACTAAACTTTTTCCAGATCCTGGCAATCCTGATATTCCCATTATTTCCATTTTATATTCCTCGTTTTAATTATTTTTAAATAGTTTTAGTGATTCTTTAAGGTTTTCCTTGTTGTCAAAGTCATTTACCATGTTTATTAAAAGCTGTTTATCCTGAGTTTTCAAGTCTTTAGCAATTTCTGTCATAAACGGAAATGCACGTACAACATTGTCTACAATTGAAATGTTTGAAGTTTGTGAAGTTCTAGATAAAGGATTCAAATCGATAGTGATTGTTTTTTTACCTGTTTTACTTAGAATTTCTGCTCTGTCCCCATCCTCTAAAGGTACAAGAACAGTGTCTGCTGAATAGATACCTGTTTTGCTGGCTGAAGCTCTTTCATTTTTAATGCTTTTCAGGTATTTGATGTCGTCATCTTTTGTTCCAAGTATTTGGCTGTATCCATGTTTCTTGTAGAGCTCAGTTATTTTTTCTACTCTTTCATCAGTTCTGTAAAACAAGTTGATTTCTATTTTGGCATTTACGGTTTTTGCAAATTGAATTACTTCATCAATAGCTAAAGCAGTTGTATTTCCATTTACGGATATGACGGGATTTTCAGATAACAATATTGTAGCTACTGCTGCATACATTGCTCTTTTAGCAGGAAATGTGGTTTTTTCACCAAGAAGATAGTCAAATGCTTCTCCTCTGCCATGTGCAATCATTGCAGAATCTGCTAAATATCCTTCCTTTTGGGCTTTAACTATTTTGTCTCTTAAAACTAATGATTCATAACGTGGATGTGATTTAGGTATCATATTCAAACCTCTTTATTTTAAATCTATTTCCATTTGTGCTAGATAACCTAGTAATGTAGTTGTAATGAGAGTTAATATAATCATAGAAATTACATGAATCGGATAATCGTCAATCAGGATATTTGTTTTATTGCGAAGTATAAAAAATACAAAATCACAAATAACATCCATTAAAATAAAGATTATTCCAATTTTAAATCCTTCAATAACTTCATTTTCATTTATATCTCTAATGTAGAGGATTCCAAAAAAACCGGTTACTACGATAATAGCTATTGGAGCAACAATATTGATGTATGGAATGTTGTCACTTATCAAGGGGCTAAATATTGCTGTAATTAGATATACAAAAAACCATATTAAAATTCCGTAGATTATACCTAATTTTAGCTTCATTATTGCAACCTTAATATTTTATATATTAACTAATTTTAATATTAGTTTTAAAATATTATTATAGTTTTCTAAAGAATTTTTTTTAAAAATAGTATTTTTTGGGATTATAAGGCAAGTATTTGAGAGTTTCCTTGCCTTATAATGTGTTTGTTTTTACAAGTTTTTTAGAGAAATGAATTTTAAAATTGGCTGTTTTTTTATCTATCTCTGACTACTAATAATTGCTGAAGTTATTAGTAGTCAATTTACTATTGTATCAATCTACAACGAGTTAATTATAACATACTTAAAACATTCTACTCGATTAAATATTATATCAAAAATAGGTTTTAAATTTTATCCCCCCCAAAAATTAAACCCTTATCCTTGTACTGCATTTATAAAAAGTGGAAGTAATTTAAATAAGCATCCTTGTAAGAATCTATAAATCTTATAAGTGCACCAAATTCATCTTTGTATATTACTGTTGCTGTTTCACTATTGCTCCATTGAGTACCTACTTCTGCTTTTTTTAATTCACTCCACGAGATGTTCTTATAGATATCTCCACTTTTCAATGTGAATGCAGGTTGTTCATAAGTTACTGTTTCAGGTGTTACTGTTCCTTTTGGTAGGATATGTTTTACTGTTTCATTTACTGATTTGTAACCGTTTAATGCTTGTATTTCTTTTATTTTATTAATTAAACTTACTTCTAATTTTATTGTGCTTCTTTCCATAATATCATTCTCCTTTTAAAAAAAAATAGCTTTGTCTTTTTAAAGGACAAAGCTTAAAATTGTTAATACAATTGATATTCCACATAATATTATTGGTAGTTTTTTAGGATTGTTTCTTTCAGATATTACTAATATTATGAATAATATGGTTATTATTATATTTACGATGTTTGCTATTGTTAACATTTTTCATCCACCTCTTTTTGGGAAAAAATTTAAATAATAAAAATTTTAAATTTTAAATTTGATGATGGGATTTTTTTATCCCATCAATATTGTGTATATTAATGTTGCAACTTGGACAATTAGTCCAAGCCATGCAACTAACTCTTTTCTATCAATGTTTTCCACCTCCTTGTAGTTCTATTATTATATTGGTTACTATACTATATAAAGGTTTCTATTTATTACTACTTATTTTTATAAAAAAAATAAGTTTATCAACCATTAGTTGATAAACTTCCAACAGTTCCCAATTATGTTATTAATTCATTTTTATTGTACAAATTCATCATATACCTGTTCTGATTCATCAACTAAATCAAACTTGTTTCTCAATGAATTAATTACCAATTGCAAATCCATAACTTCATCTATCAAACCATATTCTTCATACAATTTATTACATTCTTGTTGTAAATTATCTAATGTTTCTTTTAAACCTTCTTTCATTTCTGCCATAATTCTCACCCTTTTGTTAAGATTGCAACACTCGGTTGGCTAATTCCCCTCATATAAGATAATTGATTTGACTTACTACGAGTTTCTATATATCCACAATATGCTGGTTTACCACATCTGTTTCCTAAACTGTTTAAAACAGTTACATTATTACCATTCACTGATTTAAGTACTTCATAATGTCCCCATTTATTACGGTACAATATATGACAAAATACAGCCCCATTTGATGCATACTGGTTTAATTTATTCCATCTTGCTGAATCAGAACTTCCCAAATCATTGAAGTTCTTCCAAGCAATTTTAATGTTCTGTCCATATTTGCGATTAAACCAAGCTACAGCTGTATTAATACCTTGATGTCCAGTTCCAGCTGTAGTTGTTCCAGCTACACTTGCTATTGTAGATTCTGATACATGAATCCCAGTTAATCTATAAAAACCTTGTTGTAATGAATTACAAGCACAATTATATGGTGTGCATTGTCCCATACCTGCACAGCCTGAAGTTGTTAAATAATTATATAATTTATTACTGTTTGTAGTATTTTGTACTGATGTATTGCCAGTTAAATATACTATTGCAGGACTCACACCATTTAATACTTCATATGCTGATACTCTGCGACACATATCAACATAAGTATCTTTCATATACTTCTTACCATTTTTATCAACCACATAATTTGGTAAAAAGCTTAAATCTTTATTATCAAATATTGCACATTCCACAAATTCAGTTATAAGACTGTCAGATTGGTAATTTGTACCTCTTTCCTTAATTACTTTAATAATTGTTCCATAATCTGCCGTACGATTCATATAACCATATACTTGCCTAACATTAAATTTCTTATTATTATTAACAAGCCAGTAAGCAATTCTATTGCAAATATTACTATAATTTGTATAATTAGTATACTCTCTAGTCATGTTTTACACTCCTTTAAAAAAAAATAGTATTTATTCTGTTGCATTTTAAAAAAAAATATTTAAAAATAATCCATTCATCATTCAAACAAAAGGTACTGTTATTACACTTTCTTCCCCCCTTCCAAATCATTTTTTTAAAGTAGTTTAAAATAAAAATGATGATAACTTAAAAAAATAAATTAAATATGATAAAAAAAAGATATCCTCATTGAAGAATTATCTTTGTTTAAAAAAAAATATATTAGATAGTTAAAAAAAAGAATAGTTTTCTTTATTGGAAATAAAAAAAAATTAATGATATCCACATACTTTTTTAATCAAAGGAATTTTACTTGTAATCACTATAAGAATCCATGAACTTAAAAAGATTATTATTGATAATACAACAATCAATAAAGCATTTTGAGTACCTGTAAGAGAAATATTTGCTAAATAATAATTTGCTAAAGTGATAAAAAACACATGTGAAAGATACATACCATAACTAGCTTTACTCACAGACAATATAAACTTTTTAATAATACTATTTTCTAAAAATGAATCTTTAATCTTTTTAAGAAAACCATTATCATTTGAATACAAACCCTTAATTATCAAAAACATACTTGAAGACTGTATAATCTCAAAAATACTTACATCTAAATATGAAAGTAAACATAAATTATTATCATTAATAATTAAATGAGTATTCTCCCATGATACTAAATTCAAACCAACTTTACATAAACTAGTAATTATGAATAATATCAAAGATAAAATAATAATTTTATTTGTTGATAAAGAAAATTTTTTATTTGAAAGATAAAAACCCAAAACAATATAATTTATAGGACCTAAAAAAATCTTAAATCAACAAAAGAAGATATGTTGAAAAATATAAGTATTTGATAAAATAATGATGAAATTATAAATAATACAATAAAATATTTAGCTCCTCTCATCCTTTTATTAACAATAAATTCATTAATAATAGGAATTGTTAAATATGCTCCTAAAACCATCCAAAAATACCATCCCCACTCTAAAGGATAATTATTCAAATAATTATTCTTTAATGAAAAGAATAATATTAAAATGAAAACTGCAAATATTATTGCCCAAAATATAAATGGAATTATAATTCTTGTTAATCTTTTCTCTAAAAAAGAGCGTAAATCATGTTCTCTTCCAAGCAATAGAGCTCCACTCACCATTAAAAATAAAGGAACACCAAAACGACAAAATTCTGAAAAACCTGAAATATTATAACCCTTAATTTCAGAATAAGGCCAAATAATAGCTACATGAATACATATAATACTTAAAATAGCTATAAATTTTATCGCATCTAAATATTTAATTCTATTCATATACATAATATTTTATATAAATTTATCTATATTTAAATTATTAAGATGTTATCCAAAGAATATGTCCAAAAACACCCCCGCTTGATTGTGGAGGATACATTGCAATTTTATTAGCCCCTGCTACAATTTGCCCAGTTGAACCTGACCAATGTCCATATATATTGTCAGTAGATATTGGTTTGTAAGCTGAAGGTATATTAAATAATTCTGTCCACACATTTGGTGTTTTTCCTGAATATTGGTAGTTATTAAATACTGCCAATACGATTTTTCCGTATTTGTATAGTTTTGCTCCGTTTGCAAGTGTATGTGTTGATACTGTTAAGTCAGATATTTGAGATGCAGTATGTGTGTGACTACTGTTAGCTTTACCATTCAACTTAGTATTCATTTCTGTTTCAGTATAATAACGGTCATCATGAGTATGCCCTGTTTCTGATTTACTATCCAATGCTGATTGAAGATTAGTAATATTGCTGATACTGTGACTGTGACTACTGTTAGCTTTACCATTCAACGCATTAGTCACGATTTTATTCTGCACAGGATTATTTGATGAATTACTCAATGAACTATCAACAACTGTTTTATTAGCTTCTGTAGCAATACCATCAAGTTTAGATTTATCCTCTTTAGACAAAAAACCATTTGCTGATGAAGATGCAGAATCATGACTATGATTTACATTTGCTTTACCTGAAATGTCTTGATGTGTTACTTTATCCAATGGTAACTTACTGATTGTTTTCAACTTATTTGTTGCATCTGTTACTGCAACTTTGTTAACTGATGTAATGTCACTGTTCAATGCCCCATCATTAACCAAACTACCATGACTATGATTAGATGCTGCTCTTGAAGTATCCGTAGGATGCACATGATCTGCCCTTGCAATATAATCACTACTCCCTGCTGATTGAGTACCATTCATCTTAACTATAGATGCTACATTGTTATATTTTGTTTTTAAATACTGAAAAATATTTGTTTTTCTTATCTCTGCCATAATAAATCAACTCCTAAAAAAAAATAATATATACAAAATTAAAAAAAAATAGAATAAAAAGAATTTAAATTAAATTTTATTAGATACTAACCTAAATTCAATACAATCTCATCATTTTCAATAGCTAAACTAACATCTGATTTACGCACATACCCTGACAAGTCCAATCTAACAGGATCTAATTTTTTCCAAGCATACTGATAATTACCCTCAGTTCCGCTGCGAATAGTACACCATACCTGATACTCATCATCTGTTTGAGGATCAGTTTCTGGAACAAGATATAACTTGTTCATAGTTGATTCATTAGGTGTTGGTTTAGTTTCAACAGGCACTATCATATCAACATGCAATAGAGATTGTATTGTATTATCTACAGCCATATTAATTGTTGATTGGGTTGCATTTGCAGCAGTCCCAATATTCGGATGTGCTACAGGATCTAATACTTCACTAGTAGAATGTGTATGCCCTGCATTAGCTTTTAATTCTAATGCATCATAAACTGCATTAGATGTTACAACATTATTATTGTTATCTTGAACTGTATCAACAACAGTAGGGATTGTTGGTGTGTTACTTAAATCATCATAATCTCCAGTTGTTGCGACAGTAGCAAGGCTGGATGAATCTGCTTTATTATCTAAACTATCTTTAACTAATTTTTCTGATGGGAAATTATTGTTAGTAGGTGTTGTACTCCACTTACTAACTTTATTGCTTTTATCTTCTTTGTTTTTTGAGGCTAACCACTGCCCCATATTTAATCTTATTTCTGAGTTTTGGTTTGTTTCCGGCATAATTATTATACTCCTTTTAAAAAATTTTTTTTATTTGAATACTATTTCATCACCAATCATATAAACACTTTTTATATAGCCTTGTTCTTTGAGAAATCTATTCAATTGATTATATGTAATGTACTCTTTTATCTGTTCATTAACATATTCATGTACTTGAACTTCATTTAGAAATGGTAAATAAACTGAATCAATAAGGACACCATTACTAAAAATATGAAGGCACCCCTCATCAAAAAGAATATTATCCACTTTAGAGTTTATATGCTGAAAGATTTCTACAAAAATATCTTTACTACAATCGCCATAATCACTGTGATGTTTTCTAGAATACTCACTTTCCACTAAAGGAATAGTGATTGCATTTGTAAGGATTAAATCTCCACCATAAACGGTTATTTTAAAAAAACTAGTTTTCAAACATGATGATGGAACAACACAATTACAATTAGATTCAGACCCTAAATGCATGGTTGTTTTGTTGTCAAATGCATCTGTGAAAATAGCAAATTTATCTACATCCTTCCAAATGTATCCTTCGATTGTGAATTTTGCTTTGATTATATTTTTGGAATATCCTACAATTGGTTCTTTATCTGTTCTTTTGAGGCGCTGATTTTCAGCTTTTAATTGTATTTCTATCACAAAATATCATACCCCCACTCCTTAATAATTAAGATTAAATTTTATAATACTTCAACAATTTTCTGAGTAAATGAAGAATTTACTCCATCATAGCCCATACTAAATGCAGACATGAGGTAAGTTCCTTTATCCAATTTTATTGTTAATTTTTCTGATTTACCATTATTATCTGTTGTTCTTACATATGGCACCCCATTTATTACAAGAATCAAATCTCTATTATTTACCTTAAACCCTGGTTTATCACAATATAATTTGGCATAAATACCATTACCCGAACCGTGCAGTATTTGAATTTTAGTTCCATCTTCACCTTGATTATCACTCCACCTGCCTATTTTGATACGTAAACTATTCCGATAATATTTTTCAGCAAGTTCGCCTGAAGAAGATTCCACAGAAGCTAAACGCTGATTCAAAAGTGTGCCTTGATAAGCAGCTAAAGCTTCACCTCCTATGAAATTAGGTGCTGTTAAATTATTTCTTGTTTTCACATGCCCATACTCTGATTGATTCCCTACACCATACTCATTTGCAGTTGAAGCATGATATTTCCCACAATATTTTGAATCATGATTATGATTCCTTAATGCAAAAGAAGCACTATTCAAATCATTTAATTTTGTGGCATTAATCACAGTATCTTCAGCAGCATTAGCAAGTATATTATTTAATTCGTCAGGTCTTACATAACGTGTATCTAATTCTTCAATTGCATCAACCAAATCTTGCAATTGTTGTTCTTCACAGATTACTACTTGATGAACACGATTTCCAGAGTCATCATAAAAATTCACATCAGCACCAATAATATGGCCTTCATCATCTCTACTTGTAACATTTGTTTCAAATTCCATTTAATCAGCTCCTATGTTTTGAATTCCATGTAATTTGGTTTTATATAACATTGTTTTCTAATATTCTCACGTGTGGCATAATATCCAATACTTATTCCCGCATCATCCAGACTTGGAGTGTACACTACTTCAAGAATATCATTTAATGATAATATTGTAGATTGATCATCAATGTTCACTACAGGGAAACATAATTCATTAGTATTATAATCCATTGTGAAATCATTGTCTTCTATGATTTCTTCACCATTCAAAAATATATCTCTAAGCGGATCTAATGCCGGAGCCCTTAATGGAATCTTACGATTATTTAACATATCTTCTGTGATTTGTATTGTTTCTTTGAAATAATCTAATATTAATGGCATTTCTTCATTTGCCAAGTGGTCAATGAATAAAGGATTATATTTAATAGTTAATGTTCCCGGGGCAATTGTTTGAAGAACATTACTGAAAAATGTTAATTTATCATTCTCATAATCAAATGTGAAATCATACCATTCACCATAAATTTTTGTTTTGCCCGTGATTGGTTGTAGTGTACATTCTATTATTGGATATGCTGGAGATGATGTGAATTCAAACCCATCAAAGAATCCAGGAACATAAACTTCATTTTCCATGTATCCAGTAACATATATTTGATGTTCTTTTAATGCTTCCACAGCACTTGGATGATCAATTAAATATTTGCGATTTTGACTATTCGTTTTACCTGTGACTTTAATTGCATCTATCTCATTTAACCATGTAAAGTTTTGTATGTCTTTAGGTTCTATGATTACAAAATGCTCCATTACTTCGCAGTTTCTAATAATTTCTGCTTCACAAGAAACGGACGGTTCTACTTTAAAAGGGGCATTTACTTTAGCCCACGCATTAGCTCCCAACATTGCACTTGTTTTTGGGAAGTAATAATGCGTTCTCACATACATCTGTTCAGGAATATCTGTCTCTAATTCTACACGCATATACTCGATGATGGGAGTATCATTAATCTTAGTTCTCATACGAACCTTAATAAAAGTCAAACAATTAGGAATATTGAAATATAATTGATTATTAGTGAATTTTGTCCAATTTCTCCCATCATTACTACCCCAATATTCCAATTGAAGATTACCATCACTTGCTTCTCCAGTATCAATTGCATTTATCCTAACCCTTTTAACAGGATTACTGAATATAGGTTTCAAATATAACCATTCATCAGTATTAGTAATATAACCAGTTTTAAACTCCCTAATATGTGCTTGAAATGCAAAATCCTGCGGAGCATATTTTCCCTGATGATATTCCACATCATCATCTTTCCCATACTTTATCCAGGTCATACCATTGTTGAAAGTAAAAAATGCATCCCCTTCTGTATAAACATCAGCATGACAATGTTTGTTCCAACCACCTAACCAATAGGTGTGTGTTGGATGACTTAATGGAGATAAAACTACAATAGCATAAGTTTGACCTTTTTCAACAGTACATGGATGATCAAATGGTATACTAACAATATTTGGACTAGTATTGATAAATCTTATTTCTTGCTCGGCAAGGACTGAATATTTTCCATCATACCCGCAAGCCAATTCTTCAGGATATAATACTCCATCTTTATCGATTGTTTTTCTTATTTGAACAATTAGTGGTGAAGCAGTATTATGTTTATCTTGACCTTCATTAACTTTAATATTCAACACAACAGATTCAAGTAAACCCGTTTTTTTAGCTTCAAATGTTTGAGCTCTCCCAACACTAGGTATTTCATTGTTTAATTGATTTTCCAACCAATTAGGTCTTGTTTCATAATGTCTATTTCGGTCAAAACCAACATACCAATGTTCATTAGCTATCATGTCTCCACCAATAATATTCCCTGATGAATCTTTCACAGCCCATGGACTATAGTTTCTAGTTGATTTATCTACAGATGAAGTAGTTTGTTTTTTTACTTTTGCTTGATTGATTATTTGACCATTATCAATAATAGATTCAATAGCACATGTAGTTTTTGCTGTATCAATCAAACTTAAATCACTGAAATCAATTTCTACTTCTTTACTTGTTGAAGAGTCAAAAACAACATCATTATTACTACTTATTTTGTACCCATAACTATTGTTTGAATCTACTGCAATGGGACTGAATCGTTTTCTGTTTACTGCAGGGGTTTCATATTTCACTTTTTCTATTTCTTGTTTCAACCATTCATCATTCATACATATTTGCCTTAGCATTTGAACAGTGATGTCTTTTTGTTCATCGAAACTGGTTAAACCAAGGTTTTTATATTTTGCAGGACAGTTTGCCATAATTTATCTCCCTCATATTGTTTGAACAATTATTTCATCATTATTAGGATCTGAATTTGAACTATTTTTAATATATAAATCCTTAGTATTTTTATTATAGTAATAGCTTCCAGGAGTTAATTCTGCAATACTTGTTTTCCTTACATATCCACTATTCGTATTGTTTTCAATTACTCCTACAACAGTATTTGGTTCATAAATCCGATAAACATTATTTTCTTCATCAGATACTTTCCAATTTCCACGTACACTACCTGTTCCCATTTTGAAATAGTAATCTAAATGAACAGTACTTGTAACATTATCTAAAATTGATGAAATTATTGTATATGAATCATGACTTATTAATCTATCACATGCAGTTTTAACGCCGATTTCAGTAGTATCTTGTATTTCCAAAGCTGTGAAATCTGCCGATAAAATAATTTGTTTGTTTATTAAATCCACCTGTGTTTTACAGGTTTTCTGTACTGTTTGCATGGATAACTTTTCATCAGATTTACGAGGGTTAGCAGTTCCTTTTCCCAGGCAAATATATTTTATTGGTTCAAATTCTTCATTCAACCATCTATTCATGAAGAATGCTTCACCACGAAAAGTAATAAGATTAGTCCTTTTGATTTCCAATATTTCATTTAGGAACATTGATTGTAAGTGTACCTTGAAATAATATTCTCCATTCACATTAATCATACGAATTTCAACTCCATTGTTTGATTGTTAAAAGTAATTTTTGCATTTGAATGTAGAGTAATTAACTCCAAATCCGAAGTAGATTTCGTGTCTAAGTTCAAATGCAAAATTTTCGTCAAAGGCATTAAATTTTGTAATCTTGCACTTAAATTAATAGCATCTTCCATATCAATGTTAGAGGGAATTTCATTATAATCAAAAGTGAGATCATAATCATTTGGAGTAATATTATATTTCCCTCTAGCATATTTACAAGCCATTTAATCTTCCTCCTCATCTATTTCAATAATTAAAACATCTAATTCATTAGAATCATCATTCAACAAAATCATGTCATCATCTGTTAATTCTGTTGTGTCTAATGTATCTTGAAGCAATAATTGTTTATAATTTCCTGAAGGCACGAGAATCAAATCATTTGCACCATAATTTGACAAGTCATTGGGTATTTCATCAAGAATAATTACATCATGATGTTCTCCAGACCGAGTAATATCCTGGACAAGAGTTTCGACTTCAATTACTGTGAATGAGTAATTTTTTGTTGCTGCTTTGAAAAATGAATTTTCAACATATGATACTGTGCATGTGTATAATCCAAGTCCTGGATTAGTAAATGTTTTTGAATATATTCCATTGTGATGATCAATATTAGATTGTGATGAGAATCCTATTTTGAGCACACCATATCCAAGAGCGAACCCGTCTTCAGTTTCAATAGTGCCTTTAACTGTGATAGTATCTTTCAATGAATAATATTGTTGCCTATTAGCAATTCTAATGACAACATTTGTTTTTACCACAGTTGTTGTTAATGTAATTGTTTTCGCTTCATACCCATAATCAGGAATATATTTTAATGTATATTCATGAACTCCTGTTGTCTGTGGAATGTAATTAAATTTATTTGTAGTGTCTATTGTTTCAAGTATTGATTTATTTTCAATTAGTTGTAGTTTTCCAGGAGCGATTTTGTTATTGTGGTCTTTAATCTTGAATGATTTAATTAAAGCATGTATTTCTCTATTTTCTTCAGTTAAAACATTGGTTAATTTAGTTTCATTACTTACATTTGCAGTCAATGTTGTTGGCATTATTCCAACTTTTCTAGAAACAGTTTCAGATTCACATCGGCAGTAATTTTTCCCATCATTACTTTTGTGGTCGTTATGTTTTACTTGGAAATTATGTGTATCTGTATCCATGAATGAAATATTGTTAAATGTGAAAACACCATTTTCATTTGTTGTTACAGTTGACTGAAGTTCTTCATCAATGTATAAATCTATTTCTTCATTATCTATTGCAGTATCTTCTGTTGTAACGAGTTTTCCAGTAATGGTATATTTATCAGAGTAAATTAAATCTTCTGGAATGATGAAATTAGATATTTTTGTTTCGACCATATTATATTTTTTATGGACTTTAACATCTAATGAAGTGTTGACATTATTGTTGTTTGTGAATAATGTGTCTTTGGCATATAATAAACCGCAGTTATGTCTTAATGTAACATTTTGAAGATATAATTTTCTGTCTTGCATTACTCTGAAAAATGTAGGGGTTTCACACCATATGATTACATCATCATTTGGGCATGTGATGATGTTGGTGTCATTTGTGATTTGATATGCTTTTGATAATGAATGTTCTCCAGACATCAATGTGATGATGTTTTTCTCCCCATTTACGTTTGATAAAGCTTTATCCACTGTTTTGAATGCAGTTGTTTTTGTTGTTCCTTTGTTTTTATCATTTCCTCCTATCGGATTTACATACCAATCTGCAGTGTTACAGCCTCTTACAGTTATTAATATTTCTTCAGAAACAATGTCATTTTCACCAACTTCATAAATTCCTTTTGTAATTATTAGGTCTTGTTCTATTTCTTCAATGTTTTTGAATAATTTGAAATTGAATATTGCATTTTCATGATTGATATCATCAGTGTTTAATGTCCATTTTTTATCAGAATATAATATTAAATTCGGAACCACACTATTGTTGATATATGGGACAATTAAAAATGGTGTTTCAGAGTCTTCAAATATTTCTTCATTAATTAGATTATATGATTGAGTATTCCAGATTTCCTTTGCAAGACTGTCCAATACTTTAAAATCAAATGTAAATTTTTGTCCTTGGACTGGTGAGGGGTTGTTTACATTAGCTAGGAAGAATAATTGTTCATCATCTTTGTTGCACCATTGGTCTTTGTGTTCCCATCTTTGAGGAATCCATTCCCTATTATACTCTCCATCAACCATGTGTCTTTCAATATCAATCATTCTTGCTATTAACCTTTCACGATTGAGCATTTTAGCTTTTATCCCAAATAGTTTATAGATTTCTAATACTGGAAGTGGAGTGTCATGTAAATGTTCGATGTAATAGAGTATTCTTTTCAAGTAATGGTAATCATCTTCTGTTGTTTGGTTGTTGTATGGTGGTTCTGTTTTCGAATATTGACTTTCATTCACAGTAATGTATTGTTTTCTGGGTATGTTGTATAATATTCCAAATGCATCTAGGCTGTAGTCATGGTCATATTCATCACCATATCTTTGATTGTTTTCTGGGAATCCTTTTGTTAATGAATATTCTTCATATGTTTCCACATTTATTTTATATTTATCTTCTGGAATAATAGTTTGCGAGTATCCTTCATAAAGATACTCAAACTTATTAATTTCATCTTCATATTCAAATGTTTCAGTATATATGACTTCATCAACTTCTTCCTTAAACTCTACAATTTTAGTAGTGCCATCATCAAGCTTAATTTCCTGCGAACTAATTTTAATATAATTTCTGATAATCTCAACAGATTTAATATAATCAAAACTAACATGGAAATAAATATCAAAATAATGAGGTTGTTCTTGAACTTTCCAAATCAAAAGATGTTTTTCCAATTTACCTGCAAGATAAACCTTAAACAAATCATTATTTATATCTTGCAATCGATTATTGAAAACTTTCTTAGTTTTAGTAAAATTACTCTCTTCTTTTTTATCCAAAAAGAAAGGATATTTTTTCAGCAAATATTCTAAACTTTTATACATGAAAATATCACCAAAAAATTCATTATTATTCCATTGTAATTTCAATAGTTCCTGCAACACTTTTCTCTTCATCATTAATTGTAATTGGTGCTTCAGGATAACTAAAATCAATATTTTTCAATTCTGGAATTTCATTATCTAAATAAACAGCCAATTTATGGGGGATGAAATCCTCACCTAACTTCATATTATCAATATATCTATTAATGGTCGCAGTAATCTTACTAGCAATATCTGCTTTCTCATTATTACTGTAATGATTAATAGTATCAATATCAACATTGCAAACCGCATAAACATCAACAGTTTTTAAAATAGGTGCCATCAACACAATTGATTCTGTTTCTTGAGTCACATCATTGTTAATTTCATCATAAATTTTATTCAAAGTATATGGATCTCCAGGATCAACAACAATCTTAATAGTTCCTGTACCTGCCCAATTAGGAATCAATTTGTAACTATCAACACCATCAACACGTGCAAAATAATTGATATAAGCATAATGATGACCTTTCAAATGGACTTTAATCCAATTTTTAATTAAATCACGATAATCATCATCACCATAAGCATCACTACCTCCTGCAGCACTTGTTAAATTAGTAACACTAAAAGCAACAGGGATATTATCCACTCTTGACAAAACCTTTGTCAATGTATTCGCGGCAACTCTGCTTCCAGTTCCTGAGTTAATAGCAAAAGCTTGAACAGTACATTCAGTATTACCTGCAGCAAAATATATATCTTCAACAGTTTCAAAGATTACACCAGATTTACTTGTAACTTGAACACCTGCAGGTTCAGTAACATCAGAAGGCAAACCCCTATCTAAAGTAAATGTTAATTCAACACCAGCTTTAGTAGAGGTTGGTCTTGGACATGCAAATAGTTTACCAATAGCATCTAAATCCCTACCAGTAGCCCCGACAACAAGATTACCTGATTTAGTTGGAACCTCTACTTTTGAAGATAAATACACTTGATTGATAAATTCAAATAACTCAGCAAGACTTTCAGCATTCAAACTAGAATCCATCACAAACCAATTACTAATATCCTCACGATTTTCAATATAATCTAGGAAATTTTCATCAGAACTAATCAGATGATAATCTGACCCATCTTCTAATTTCTTCTTAAAAATTTCTTTGTAATGTTCAAATGTAGTTTTTTCAAAATCGTAATTACTCATAAATTAACACTTCCACTAATCACTTCATCGTTAATACTTGTAATATTGAAAAACACCCCATATTTATGAGCATTATTATCCTTATTATCAGTAACTATTATTTCATTAACAGTTTTGATTCTTCTCATTTCTTTCAAAACATTTTCACAATAATAAGCAATTTTCTTTTGAACAATTGTAGATTTTTTAGCTTTTGTTAGTTCATGAATTTTACAACCAAAATCTGGACTATATAATTCATTTTTCAATTCTTTATATCTAGTCATAATTGCAATATTTATAGCATTTCTTAAACTATCATGACCAGATACGATTTTAAAATCTCCATCTTCAAATTGTAAATCCCATTTATTGTTCCATTGATTCGGAGATATTTTAACATCCCTATGCAATGTTTTATTAAACTTATAATCATCTGATTCATAATCAATGGGTAACATTTTTATCCACCCTCATCATTTATTATTTCATCAATTATTTCTTGTTTCATTTGGGCTATGAGGTCATCAACTTCTTTTTTAGTGTAAACTTCTTTCTTGGTGTAGATGTTCTCAATATCCGCATAATTCACTTCAGTATTATCTGCATGGAATTCTCCTTCAGTATATGTGATTCCAGCCATCGTATTTATTTTAATTTCACCATTACCTATTTCAATTCCCCATATGTTTGTTGCACCAATGTTCGTGAGTTTGAAATAATTTTGATCTGCTGGTTTAATACCCACAATATCTTCTGGATGGTAGTACCCTAACATTAACATTTCTTTAGCATCTTCATTTGAAATGTCTGCAACAAGAACATGTAATTGTTCTCTTGGAAGTATGCAAGGTTCTTTCAAAGTTTCACAAAAAGCATTTTCCCCTTCAGGGGTGAAAAAATCAATTAAACTACCTCCAAACCTATGAAACATTCTACAAAGAACGGGTTTAGTAATATTATTCAACTGTACTTCAGCTTTATCAAGGTACGGGTAAAATTTTAATAATTTACCAGTTCTAATTTTTGAAGCATCCACCGTTTTATTAATTGTTTCTTCAATTTTACGATCATCAATAATCTGATTAACTAATAATTTCAATGGGTCATATTGTCTTTTATTGGTTAATGTGATGTTATTGGTAGTTCTCATGTTTCCACATCCTCAGTAGGGGCTTCTTCCTCTTCATCTAATTCTTCTTCATTTGAATCTTCATTCCATTCTCCAAGACTTGGAGGATAATCTACCAATGTGAGGTTTGTATTAAATTCACCATTCTCTGAAATTTCATGGTTAACAGCTTTGATATACATCCACATGTCTGTAGGATACGAATATAATTTCACATAAACCCACCCAGGTTTATAGTGATAATCTCCAATAACTTTTAGCTCTATTTCATGCCCATTGTTTCTTCTGATTTTTGCCCATTCGAGGTTGGCGAAGCTTAATGCTTCATCATATGTTTCACAGGGTACTTCTTCGTATGATGTTGATGGAGATGTTGTTTCTCCACTATCTTCAGGAGATGTTGTATCATCAGTTGCTGTTTCTGCATCAGTAGAAGGAGTAGTTGTTGATGATGAATCCACATTATCTTCTTTAACAATCCTTTTAACTGCATCAGTTTCTTTTGGCTTTTCACCAAACCTGCTGATTAATGCTTTGTCAGATAATACAATGTCATCTCCCCCGGGCCAATGAACTTTCAAGATATTTATTGTATCTGGATGATAATCCTGAACACTAATACTATTCAAGTGAACATTTATTCCTTCAATAATATTATTCTCCAAATGATCTCTTTCAGGTTCAGGAATTTTACGTACACGAACAGTATCTTGATCTACTGTGATTTCAATCTCACCATCCCAAAAACTAGCTACTTCTTTTATAGCATCTTTAATTGTTGAAGCTGATGAATCTCCACCATCTTCTGTAGAACCTCCACCAATAGCATTAACAACATTTTTTGCTATTTCTTGAGCTGAAGAACCCCCGACGATTTTTACTTTGTCTTTTAATTTTTGATTCATTTGTTTGAATGTTAAACCACGAATATTAGCACATAGCCTTGCTGGACAATCTGCATCAGCACCAATAGGTCTACTACTGAAGCCTGGTTCACGCCCAGCTATTTGACTTGAAATGTCCCCACGAATAGCAAACACGGCAAACTTAAAACTATTACCATTTTTAGCTGCACCGTAGTAATAGTCTGCGATTGAATATGTGCCTGCAGCTATAATGAACACTCCTATTTTGCCGGTCGCTCTTGAACTGTAAGAATAAGCCGCAAATGGATTAGGAGCAATAGCTAATTTTTCTACATTATGTCCTGCTTTTTGCAAAGCATCACATACTGCATTCTGCACCTTTGCATCATTACCATCATTTCTATCACAACCTACTACAACCTCTGACATATATAATCACCATTTTAACAACTAGGAAAATCTCCACAGACACGATCTTTATTATAATTATTCCAAACTTGACCCAAACTTCTTCTTGATTCACAACCTTCACAACCAGTTAAATCTGAAGCTATCCACTGACCAGCAATTTGCACTTCTGTCCAAAAATGATTAGGTCCATGAACAACTCTTGCAGTTAGTTTAGCTGCTTTAAAACAAGTACAAGTCAAACAACTAGTATCAGCACAGTTCAAATGACTTGCATTTTTCAAACAAGCTTCAGGATCACGAGGATAATTACTGCATGAATAAGAACTATATCTAATAATCGCTTTCAAAGCATTATGAATTGCTTCTGCTTTAGCTCTATCTCCTTTCTTTCCTTTAATAGCTTTTTTCACAAAGTCATTGATTGAAGCATAGTTTCCACCAACCCCTCCAGAATCCCCATCCCCACTATTGACATTACTATAATCTATCACATCATCTTGTAATCCTGTAACATCAACATCAGGTTTTAAATTAGCAGTTTTAATCATTTCAGTAATGATTTCAGAACGTTTCATTTGAGTAAATTCAAATTGGTATTCTTCTTCAAGTGTTTTATCCATACCTGATAAACTAAGGCTAGTTAAACCATTATTGAATCTTTCTTCAGTAATGAATCCGAGGATTGCCGGAGGTAATTCTTTTAATACTCTTTTTTCATTATATTCCTCCCAATCTACTCTAAGTAACAATCTAACTCCAAGATAACATTGAGACAAATCTGTTTCGAAGTAAGGTATTTCACATGACCCACTATTAGACATATCTTCATAATCATGATCCCACCCTATAGAATGTAAATTTCTGTAATAATAAATTTCTTGGATTTCTCCTTGATGAAGTGTGAAACCATCTTTGTTTTCTTCAACATCATATGTTTCTTCATCTGTTTCTTTGTTACCTTCTTCTTTAACTTTATCTTTAACAGATTCTTCTTCATTGTTACTTGTATTGGGAACATAAGGCTCAAAGTTTTCTTCATCCGTCTTGTAAATTTCAAGGAGATATCTTGGAATAGCATATGCAGAAACCATCTTATTAACCTCCATTTTTCACAATAACCGTATCCAAGTTTTCCAATGATTCTTCACCAGGAATATTTGATTTTCCATTAGTAATAACTTCTTTGACAGATATTTGTAATTTCAAAGTGGTGGGAGTATCTTTCTGCCATTTAATTTGAATACTCGCTGTGAAAATACCCCCCAATAATGGACAATAAACCTCACATAGTTTATTGTTCAATCTAGTGAAAGTTTTATAATAAAGGTCAGGATGATGAGGCTCAATAAAAATTGTAGTATAAAAAGTTCCTTCACGAGGAATAAATTTACCTCTTGACACAAAAGGCACCCCTAAAGCTATTTGAGTTTCGTTCAATTCCCTCATAGGTGTAGCCACATTAAGATCCCAATCATCAATGTAAAAAGCAAATCCATCTATTTCAAGATTATGCTCACTATTAGGAATAATATGTTTATTCATATCAACCATAATTATCTAACCCCTCTAATGTTAACATCTTGAACTTGTCTTATTCCTTCTAATCCAAGAGTCACTATTTTTTGACATTCAGTTTGAGTTAAATTACGTGCATCTAACTGAAATGCACCATTACCAATATTAAATATAATAGTTTTATTAGTGTTTTGCATTTGTGGCATTATTTTACTTAGTAATCCCATACCTTGCAAAGCATTAGGATTATGGATATTATTTAATCTTTCAAGATTGGTTCCAATACCTAGATTTGGTGAACCCCATGCACCAACTACTCTTCTTGAAGTGTCCCTTACAGTCCGTACAAGTAATGATGCTCCAGACAATACTTTTTGAACAGAGTATTCTCCTATTTCTTGACCCCACATTCTAGCAATAGCACCAGGGGAATGTGAATCTGCCCCTTCTTTAGCAGCAGCCACGGCTTTTTCTGCGGCTATTCTACATGCATCTGCTAAAGCACCACTACCATTTTTAACTGCTTGAACAGCATACCCCATTTCAGCTTGAGCAATATTTGCTAATTTGAAACTACCTTGAAAAGCAGCTCTAGCACCATTACCTGCATTTCTTGCACCTCCTACCATAGTACTTTGGAACACTCCCATTGCCGCTGATGCTTGAGCATGAACTCCCCCGGATAATCCACTCATACCTGATACAACACCTGCTTTTATACCTGCACCTATTCCATGTGCTGCTCCTTTGAAGCTTCCACCCATACTAGATAATGTTCCACGTAATTGATTTAAAGCCTTACGGACACTAGATAATATTCCTCCCACATCATTAACATTAGTGCCTTTTAATTTATTTAATTCCTTAGCTGCTTTTTTAATTACTGATACTGCACGTTGAACTTTACCTCCTGCACTTTGATTTACCTGTGGAATACCCTTGATAATATTAACAGAATTACCTACATTTCTAGAGGAAGTACCTATTCTAGCAACTTTAGTGTATAATCCATCAGGTACTGTAGGAACACTTTGCAATCCTATTAATTCAGTAGCTGTTTTTTGCAATACATTTTTAGCAGAAGTAATCTTTGCAGGTAACATTGATAGTGTAACAACATTAGGAATATTGGCTCCTTGCATTGCACGTACTGCATTACCAACTACTTTTGTAGCATCAGCTACTCTTGTTACTTTTGTTGCAATACCTGGGGGAACATTAGGAATGCTGTTGAATGTTGCTAATGTCCTAGCAGCATTTGTTAATGTGCTTTTAACATTATTCAAAGTAGAAGTGATATCTGCACCTCTAAATAACCCCCCTATTGCATTATCCCAATTCATATCATCCCTTAATGAACGCAATGAATTGATACTATCAGAAACTCCTTTCAAAGAGTCGCCAATATTTCTTAATTTACTACCCACATCTTGGGGGATATCCGGGAGATTACTAAAGTTTTTAAGAGCATCAGCAGCTTTGACAATATCAGATTTTACTTGAGTTAATGCAGTTTGAATATCAACCCCTCCAAATAAACCAGTGACAAAACCATCCCAGTTTTGACCATCACGAATACTACGTAATGCTCCAATACTATCAGAAACTCCTTTTAAAGAGTCCCCAACACTTTTCAATCTGGAAGCAACTCCACCATCAATGTCAGGCAATCCTTTCAATTGATTTATTGAATCTGCAGCTTTTATCAATTCATCTTTAGCTTGGCCAATTGCATCTGTGGTGTTGCTAAAATTAAAAATCCATGCGACAAAATTACCCCATCCCACAGTGACACTAGTTGAAGTCATAGCATTTGTTGCAGCCGAAATAGATTGTAAACTAGCTCCTAACTTTTGAAGTTTACCGGGAATACTATCATTAATATCTCCAACTGTTGCTAATTGATTAATAATTGGAACTACAGTTTTTATTTGATTTACTGCTAATTGAATTGGATTAGTTATCATGAATAATCCTTGAACAAAACCATATATTCCAGTCATTGTTGCAGTGAATGTCATTTCTGTCATTACAATGCCTATGTTCAATATAACTTCACCAATCTTTTTAATGCCTTCCAAGTCATCATCAATATCAATGCCTCCAAAGTCAAGTGCATCCACTAACATTTGTATTCCTTTCATACACAGTAATGCTTCGGCAGCTAATGCAGTTACAACAGGAATCATCACAGCTATTACTACAGCGATTGTTAGTAAAGGCACTAACATTGATGATGCACCTGCACTTATTGCAGATAACCCTCCAGAACTAGCTTGCATTCCTGCCCCTGCACTTGCTGCTTTAGAACCCACATTTCCCATTTTGCTAGCATCTTCAACCACATCTTCAGTAGCCTTTGAAATTTTAGACATTCCTTTTGTATCAGGAATATCACCCATAACTTCTGCAACTATTTCTGATTCAGATTTTAATGCATTCGCAGAAAGATTCATGTGCCCATATTTCTCTTCCAACACAGCCATCTTAGACAAACTCCCTTCAGAGGAAGCAACTTGATAATCTATCATATCCTGTAACATTTCAGCATTATTAATATCTACAGGCGAATTTTTAAAACTAACATTTCCCCCACCAAATGCAGCAGCCTCTTGAATTGCTCCAGGAGTCAACCCAGACAGATTATCAGCAATATCTACTGCAGATGCTGCCTCTTCAGCAGCACGAAATTTATTTAACCAATCAGTAGCAATACTCACACCATCACTAACTGCACTAAAAGCATCTCTAATACCTTTTATACCTTGAGCAGTTTGAGCTGCAAAACCCATTCCTTGACTAAATATATCTATCCCCTGAGCAGCAACAATAATACTTGCAGCAAAATCCCCCCCTGTAGATGAATTTAAGTCCAAGAATGCTTGTTTAACACTTTTAATTTGAGGTAAAAATTCATTACCTATTTTTTTACCAGCACTGCTAAAAGCTTTTCCTAATCTTGCATCTAAACCTTCATTGGTTTCCATTAATGCAGATGTATCTCCAGTTAATTGTTGTACTGCTGCAATATAACCTTTGATATCACTCTCCTCTCCATTCCATAAGCCAGTTCTTTTCAGTGCATCTGTTGTAATACCATACTGGTCTAATGATGCACATGCTCCTTTAATACCTTTAGAGAGGTCCATCATTGCTTGCTCTGATAACTCAACTGAACCTGTCTGTGCCAATACTTTTGCACCAAATGCAGCTATTCCATCTGTTGCATCATATATCTGAGCATCTGTTGCACCAGTAGCTGTTTTAAATGCATTCATTGCAGGAATCAAATTCTGCATACTTACAAGACTAGTGTTCGTAACCTCATCAATATGTTTGTTTAATTTTTCTGCTGCAGCTGCATTATCACTCATCATGTTGACAAGTACACTGTTTGTTTCAGCTTTGTTTGTTGTAGCAAATAATAAATCCGCTGCGGATTTCCCATTAGATAAACTGGCTATAATATTGTCACTAACATTGCTTAAATTTTGAAATCCTGTGTTTGCACTGTTAAGTGCATTAGTAATTGTAGATGCCATGCTTTGTGCATTAGATCCAACATTTTTAAATACATTACTTGCACTATCTGTTGCACCAATATTAAGCATTATGTCTTCTAAAGTAGCCATATTATCATCTATTTATTTAAATTTGTTTTTATTGAGTTCTTCCTGTATTTTTTGATATTCTTTATATTCATTACGAACTATATTGCTGTATTTATGTATTAATAACATCATGTCGGGAGTGAATTTTTTTCTGATTACTTCACTTATTACAATTCCTAGATGTTGTGATACTCTAAAATAAACTTCCCCCATGAAACTATCACTCATTGAGAAATAATTCCTCTGTTTTCTGCTCATCAATATGAAGCATTTTTCTGACTTTCTGATACAGATCTATTACAGTTGTGACTTCTATCTTATTCCAAAATTTTAATTTTTGATTATATGTTTTGAAACTAGTGTTTTCAAATTCAACCTGTCTTGCAAGGAATTCTCTCATTCCCTGTGTTTTATGTTCCATATCATATTCCTGTTCTTCATATTTATCAGCAATGTGTTCTGCAAGTTTCTTTTCTTCTTCAGTATATACCGTTTGACCTTGCATTACTTTACTCCAAACAACACGTTCATTAGTGTTCAATTCTTTAAATAGATTTGCATGAGTCTGCATCTCACTGATTGCTTGACTATCAGTCAAGGGTTTGACTATGAGGTCAAGTATTACTTCTTCACCATTTCTCAAACAATATACCATTTGAAGTTTGTAATTCTCTTCCAATTCATCAATTAAAGCCAATAATTCTTTTTCAGATTTAATATGCTTGCGGACCGTTTCCACATTCTCTTCACTGTTAGCTACATCCAACTTTTTCATAGCTTCCCTATATCTATAAAGAACCTTTTTCAAAAAAGTTAATTCCTCATCTGTTAAATCTTCTTGATTTAAACATTTTTCAACAACAGCAAATTCATCTTCATCCAAGACATCCAAAGGTAATTGCTTACACTCTGTAAGATATTGACTTTCCAATAAAAATTCATCCATAAATTCTTTTTCATCACCAGTAACAACTTCTTTTGACATATACGATTAACTCCTTTGTCGATTTTAAAAATCTTGTAAAAAAAAATAAAAATAATGAAAAGCATTTGTTATTAATGTTTAAATAATAATGCTTCAAATTTAATACCAAAAGTACCATCAACAGCAGTACTATCAAAATCTGTAATTGTGGCGTATCTCAATACTCCTCTTTCTTCATATTCCCCATCATCGATAATATTATAACAAGCAATGTTTAATGCTAATGGATTTGAATCCAATTCCTCGATAATCTCTTGCACATCATCCCAATATTTATATGGAATATCAGATAACTCCCCACTATATTCTTCATCAGAAGTTTTCCATCCCACACCATGCTTTGCATTATCAACTTTGATCCTTTCTCTTTTCCATTTACCTGAAAATTTAATTCCTTTACCTGGGATTAATTTTTCATTAAATTTTAATATTGCCATGTCATAGGTTTTTTCAATAAATTCAACAGTTTGATCAGTCATAATATAATCCTCCATTTTTTTTAGTTAGTGACTTCCCCTGCAAGAATATCTGGTGGGGATATATACATCTCAGAGACAATGTACAATGTTGAATTAACAGGTTTTGCTATAGTTTTAATATGTAATTTAGGCACACTTGAAGGTGATTCTGAAACTATTGCCTTGGTTCCTTTTTGCATTGCCCCTTTTCTAATTTCCTCATCAACAATATCATCAACATCTGATTGTAACATTTTGAAATTAACTTTTAACTCGTTACGTTTCAATTGAGGATAACATGCAAAATGAATTCTTCTTAAAAGATGATCAGTATTTCTTCTGAAATGAGGTAACGCATCAGCAGGTCTTTCAGCACGTGCCATTGCAGAAGATACTCCAAGACATAATTTCGCATGTTCAATATTTCCCTCCATCTCCACTCTGATGAAATTGATACCTGCATTTTGAAGCAATTCCTCTTGATTATCAGTTCTAATTATAACATCTTCAGCAGATACGCTTCTGAAATCATAAAAACCCGGTTCCCCATCGTATGGGGTTAAACAGAATCTTGCACACATTTCAGGATAAAAGTCAGATACACATGGCCAGATTCTACTTTTTTGAATAAAAGTTGCCTTAGAATCATCAGTGATTTTCATCATATCCTCATCTGTTGAATATTCAACAGTAAATAATGCATTTTTTGGTCTTCCTTTTTTTGAATCATTGACCATAATCTCATTCAAAGAAGACATTATTCCAACAATGGTAGCTATTTCATCATCAGTTATTGATTTAGTTTTATCTTCTTTTTTAAAGCCCACAATATTAATTTCACCAACATCTTGTTGAGTCATTGCTACATTGAATGCTTCTGCCCACGCATCCCCATTGGTGAAATCTATACTCCCCATATCTATAACATAAATAAAAGGTAAACCAATATCATCACTGTAGACTTTTTTAGTTTCTTTTAAAAATTTTTTACAAAATTGGTAAGTCATGTTAGCCTCTGCATTTCCAATTCCTCCATTTTCAATACTAGAGCCAACTTGTTCTATATTCCTATACTTTTTGATTTGAATATTATCTGCTTCCACTGTGTTTCCAGTTTGCCCAATAATCAAAGGGATAACTGCACCTTCACCATTCACCATTGGATCATGGTCTGTTTCAATAGATGTAATATTAGGTGTTTGTTCAATTGTCATTCATAATCACCATTGTTTTTTTTATTCATATCTTTTTATTTTTTGAGTTTCCTAAGAAATCTGATAATATTTTATCAAATTCTTTTTCAGTAATAGATGGTTTCACATCTTGATAACCATATTCTTTTTTCTCTTGCTCAAATTGAGACAATAAACCTGCTTTAGCTAATGCTCCAACAATGACATATTCACGTAATGGAGATTCAGCTACTAATTCATATAGTATTCTTTTCTGAGTTGCAGGAGTTTTAATTTCTTTAACTTCATCTAATGGTTCTTGTTTTTTCTTTGTCATCTTAAATCATCTTCAATTGTTAAATCAGTTGCCACAATTCCTCCAAGGTCATGTGACATAATATAATTCAAATCAAATTTGATTAATGTTCTCAAAACTGGTTCTGCAACATCCAGTTCATCCATTTCAGAAATACCTGATAATCTGAATGATCTTTTGATGATATGATGTTTTTTGAACCAACTAGTGTAATCATTTATTTTTGGATGTGGGCATTGGCTCTTTGCGGATCTACCATTCATGACAGTTAATGCTTCACATTCCCTATCTAAAAAGTTGCATGTTCCATCATTGTAATGGCTGCATGTAGTGTAATGATTTCCTAATGCTTTGAAAAACAGTAATCTTATTTGACTTAATATAGTATGTCTTTCTTCTTCTGTGTCACACCATATATTAACCCATATTTCAGCACTATGTTCAAGTACAATTCTTTGAGTTTTATCTGTCCGATAATCTCTATTTATTTGCATGTCTGAAGCAATGTCAAGAGTAATGCAAGGGGTTTTATCTTTTGATTTTAATCTTTTCACAATAGGAATTGTTTTATCTTCATAAGTAATGTTACCTTTAAGAAGTTCCCAAAATGCATTTACAATAGGATACATTAATATTTCACCCCATTATACCTTCAGCAATAAGCATGTCCTGAATATTTAGTTGAATAATATTTTCTCCAACAATCCTCTTTGCAGTACGTGTGACAAAAGGATTAGCTTCAGTACCTGGATGATTAACTTTTCTTGCAAAATGCATTTTACCATCCTCTTTTCCTTTCCAAGCTAATAATGGATTTCCAGTTATAGTATGTGCCTTTGAACCATATTGTATAACTCTCCAATATTTAGCATTAGATGTTAAACAAACCCTACAAATACTTGGATGGGAAGTTCCAATACTCCTTCTAAGGTTTCCTGTTTTTACAGGTGCTTCTTGTTGACATATGCTATCTGCTTCGGCAATAGTTCTTTGCAATGCTTTATCGGCTATTTTAGTAATGTCTGCACCAACCACCTGTTCAAAATGTTTACTAAATTGGATATTAATCGACATGCTCATAATTAATCTCCTCTTTTCTAAGTTTTTTGATTGTGAGTTTTTTATGATTTATCAATCCATGATTCCAGGTTTCCACAGATCCTACTATTTCAAAAGTACCTTCATCAGGAATCCTTATTAAGTCTGTATCTTTAACTGGAACATTAATATTCAAGTAAACATTATATGTATCTTGTAAAATTTTACCAAAAACTCTTTGAGATGATTCTGGAGATAATGGTTGGACATCTGCAGGATATTCACCTTTACATTGATATTCATGTTTTTCTCCAAAAAAATCTTCATCACATTCATTATAAGAATATAATTTTATAGTAGCATTATTGAAAAAAGGAATCATAATTATAACATCCTTGTAAGTGGTTTTCGCCTACTATTTTTCAAGGTGTTCATGCGCTGATTTATTAATGCAATTAAAGAGTTATTTGTATCAAAGTTAAGAGATACATCTTTTTCTTTCACACTGGATGCATTTTTGGTTGGAGATGAGTCTAACTCATATAGAAGCATATCATAAGCCAATGGCAATATCTTTGAATTAATGAAACTATCTGATTCTTTACTTGTGTATTGTACAATTAATGCTTCTCCTTCATCTAATTTCTTCAAGAATCTTAACCTACCATTTTCCTTATCAAGAATATAATCCTTCGGGCATATTCTTGTATAATCTACTTTGACTTGGAATATTGTTTGAACTGGATAATGTTTGATGTTGTAATCTTGACTATCCCAGTTGAAATTGAATTCAGTATCAACATGTGCTACTGGAAATATATTTATTCCAGTTTCGGATTCAATTTTTCTCAATTGAATTTCAAGCATTTTAGTTATTGTTTCATCATCATAAGATTCTGGAGAAATGTTTTTGGAAGTTAAAAACGATTTTACACATTCAGTATCAATATTCATGTTTTGCATAATTCTAAAAACTCCCAAAGCATTTATTTTTAAAAAAAATATTATTTATGTGAATACTTTATCATTGTTCTGGAGTTTCCTCTCAGATAGTTGTATTCTTATTAACAGTTAAATTTACACTAGTATTTTCGGAGTTAACAGTAACATTATCATAGGATGCTAATGCAGTGTATCCTTCAGGTACAGTGACAGTTACTGAATATACTCCATAAGGAACCTTATTAATTGATGCTCCTCCAGCATTACCTGTATCCCCCGAAGTGTAAGTATTTCCCCCACTGGTTAAAGTTACTTGAGCCCCAGCAACCCCCTCGGCATTATCATCTTTTACTGAGAGGTTAACTTTACTGGTTTTAGCTTCAGTTAATGCATTAACTACTTCAACCACTTCAACTAATTTATCATAGAAAAATTTGTCTACTCCTTCTCTTTGTTTGTAAATTTTAGAGAAAGGAGGTAATTCAATAGCCATAATTACGAGCCTCCTTTTTAGAGTATGTTTTAGTTTTTAGTGAGTATTAAGCTAACTCTAGATTCAGCTGCAGATACATCATAATCTGCAATAGCAATTTTAGTGTAACCAGATGGGATTGTATCATAATCTACATTGTATGTTCCATATGGTACCTGAATCATTTCAGCTAATCCACGATTGTTACTAGTTCCTGATTTGAAAACATTGTTCTTTTCATCAGTAAAACTGACTTTAGCTCCTTTAACAGGTTTGCCATCAGTGCCCATGATGTTAAAGTTAATGTTACCTAATTTGGTTTTAGTTTTTCTGTCTTCATCACGACCAATACCAGTAATCATACCATTTTTATATTCAGCATCATTATATTGGGTAATAACTTGAATAATTGATTGACTTGTAGCTAATTTAGTTTTAGCAAATGGTACAACAGTAGGAGGTTGGAATTCGCGCACTTTAATACTTGATGTATCAACAACCGCTAATTTTTCACCTTTACTAGTGTCAACATGCCTATCAACAATGATTGGAATGATGTTTCCTGCTGCAGTGTAAATACCAGTTACTTTGTATCCTGCAGTTAATTCATATTCTAATGGTTTAACAGTTCCTGGGAAGTACAAATCATTTATTTGATTTGCTACTTCTGGAGTAGCGACTAATCCAGTTGGGTAACCATTTTCTTGAATGATAGCTTCAACAATAGAAACAATATCATCTTTAGTTAATAAGTCCCCTCCTAAGTCAAATGTGTTAGTGTGGATAGTTTTGAATAAACCTTTGAAATCTTTAGTTTCTTCTTCACCAGCTCCTTCAAGTAAAGTGTAATCTAATGTGTTTGCCATATCAATTAAACCATCTTCAAGGTCATCTTTGAATAAATCAAATTCAGCTGCTTTTTCTGCAATATCTCCCATGTTAATATTGTAGTGCAATATCTTCATGAAAGCTACTCTTTTATCAAAGTCAGATGGGGTGTAAGATTGAATTTCATCATCTTCTAACATGAAGTTAGTTCTGGTTTTGTTTTCTTTTAATTTGTACCCTACTTTTACTTTTGCTGTTGATTTTACACAACCTTGGCTTTTTAGGAATTCTAAATATGGGGTTTGTAATGATACTCTTTTCTTGAGTTCAGGATCCCATTCAACAGGCATTACTGCATTTGCATTCATTGTTGTTTGCATTGCTTTTTGTAATTCTTGCATACCACTGTTCAAATCCATGAAATTGGATTGTAAATCTTTTAATGTCATTTCTTCAGACATATGTTTATTCCTCCTTGTTTGTTCCTAATCTGGATAATAATCCAGAGGATTTTTGATTAGCTCCAATGTTTTTGAAGATTTCTTCAGTAGTGAAAGTTTTAGTTGTATTCACTTCACCTTCATCATCGCTGTGGTTTTGCGGTGCTGGAGTTGGGTTCGGATTACGATTTTTGTTAATATAATCTGCTAATCCTTTTTGGAAATCTTCATCAGTGAATTTGTTTTTATTGATTTCATCTAAAAGTTCTGATTTTAAGGATTTTAACTCTTCAACAAGAGCTTTTTCCCCCACATTGTCTCCATCATTGTTATTGTTTGCTGGAGGTTGAGGTTCAGTTAACTCGCTAATCTTTTCATCAATAATTCTTTCAATATCTGATTTAACTGCTTCAATCACAGTACTTTGAATTTCTTCTTTGTTTTCTGCAAGATATTCATCCATGAAATCTTTGCAGATACTTTTAACTTGTTCTTCAGTAACATATTTTTCATTGTTCTGAGAATTATTTTCTCCTGGCATTTTGTTTGCCTCCATGTTTTTTCTTAAAATATGACATGCTCCAGCTAAACATTTAGTTTCAACAACATCCACATTTTTAGCTGTGGTGACTGTTCCGAATGTGTCATAGTTAGCTGGCATGCCTGTAAGACTAATCTCAAAAAGGTCAATATCCTTTATCTCCCACCCATCATTGGTTTGGTCATAGTCTTTTATTCTACCACCTATACTTAATCCAAGCTGCACACCAATATCTAACATCTCCTTAATAAGAGGAGCAAATTTAGATAAGATTGTGGCTCGGATTTTCAAGATATTATTATCTGAATCTACAACTTTAGTAATAGCTCCAAGGATTCCTTTGAAGAGAGTATACTCGTGATCCCCATGAAGATTTTTTCTAGTTGTAGTTAGTTGAATCTTCATTGAATCAATTGCAGATTGAAGAATAACATCTCCTTCTAAATCTCGATTTGTTGTAGATGCCACTCCTTCTATGGTTAATGTTCCATCATCATTTAAATTATATGATTTATGTGTTGATGGAGCATACCATTTGAATAGCAGCTTGTCTTCAGTTTTAACTGTCATAATTATTTCAACTACAATATTATTATTTTTTTTAGAGAAGTGGGATTAGGGATTTAAACCCTTATATAATATTTTTTTTAATAAGTAGCAATCCCACATGATGATAATAAAAAAAAGAGGTGAATTAAATAATTTTGAGATTATATTAAAGAAAATATTGATAGTTTTTTTTATAAATTAATTTACATAAGAATATAAAAAAAATTCGTTTGTATGCACAAAAATTGGATATTCTTTTTTTTCTTTTAAAACCTCAAAATTATTTTTAGGGTGTTTTTTTCCCAAACTATGTGTTTCAAAAAAAGGGGGGAAATTATTAGCTGATAGAAGTTAACTGGTGTATAGAGGATTTGTTAACCCAGTTTACTCTGGGAAATAAGGTACTTAAAATATTGTTTTAACTATTTAAGAGATGGGAAAATATGTTTTAGACACCAGTCTTAAAACCTTTTTTTCCTATTTATAAAAAGTTCAGTTTATAGATTATTTTATTTTTTTTGTGGTGGATCAGGGAATCGAACCCTGCCAAGATAATTTCCACCATACGATAAAAAAATTGAAAGATGGTTTATATAGATTAGAAAATAAAAAAATTAAAATAACAAAATATAAAATGGAGGTGATAATTTTGACTGAAAAACAAGAAAAGCCAGTCAAAGAACCAAAAGTTCAAAATCCTTACAAACCAAATCCCAAAGGAAAAAGAACAAGCAAAAAAATGATTAAATCCAAAAAAAATAAAGAAAATTAATATTCTAAAGATCCATAAATGCGAATCATTTCACGTTTGAATTCTTCCCATTTTTTAGGGTCTTCAGCTTTAATTTGTTCTTCAAGCTGATGACGCTCTTCAGTAGTACTCATATCCCAAGTAATATCATAAGCCATCAATTCAGTCACTGAAAGATCATAAAAAGGTCCACTCATATCAATCCCTCAAATATTAATTACTTAATTAAAGTATTATATCAATTATTATATATAATTATGGATTGATATAGCTTACTTCAACATGATATTTAGAAAATTGTTTATTTGATGTATTAACAATACGATATAAATTCTCAATGAAATATTCATCAATAATCCTAGCATTATCCCTAGCTTTATTTGTAGAATATTTTTTTACATTATTGAACTCATTTTTACGTACAAAATAACATTCATCTTTTATTTCTTGATAAATATCATCCCATATTCTATTAATCTTATATGCCGAATCATCATCAAATTTCTTGAAATTTTGATTTTTAAAAATTTTGATTCCTTTATTTTCAGTAAATGAAATGCTATACTTCAGATTATAAAGGGTAAACATTTCAACATCTGCTAATGAGTGATATGGATTTCCACCCGGATGATTATGTATCACCATAAATAAGTTATTTGTTAATTTTGCTTTTTCACATAAATCTACACTTCCTATGTTGTTTTGTGTAAATTGATTGCAAATTACATTACCTTCTCCATCAACTGCATTTAAATATTCCATATTTTTATTTTGCAGACCATACATATATTTCATGACTTCATCTGTTAAATTATCTAAATCTTCAGGATCTGCAATGGATTCTAATTGTTTTCGTAATGATTTTGTTGTCCATTTAATTTCTGGCCTTTCAACTTTATCATTTTTATTATTCGGAGTGCAATCCATGAACTTAGGATTTTCTAATGGCCTTCTAACTAGAATTCCATGTCTTATATAAGCCATCACGGAGCATCTGCATAATGGATGAAAAGGTACTAAATCACCTGCATCCTCTATAAGATAAATCTTTGTTTCTGCTTCTCGACAAATAGCACATACATTATCATCACCAGCAGTTAAAATCTTAACTTCATTTACCCCATAATTAGCATAAGACTGCAAACGACCTTGTGTCATTGCACGTGCTGATTCAGTACGAGCAATCATCATAGCTCTTTGACGAGCAGATAATGTTTTACCAGTTAATGAATGATTAGTAGCATCTAATATTCGCTTAGCTACTTCCGGCATTCCTTCACCAGCAGCAATACCTGCGAATATTTCTTCCCGTATATGGTTTTTCAAATCATCATTAACATTGCTGATTAATTCAAAGTTATATGATTGTAGAAAATGTAGACCATATTTTGTTGCATCGTTATAGTATCGGGTTCTTTTTATCTCATCAGCACCTGCCTGTAATCCTGAATCATAGATACGTGATATGATTTCATCTGCTTTTAAACTGGTATCATGAACTATTTCTTTAATCTGTTCATCTATTTTAGCAAATGTATGGTCGTTGTATTGTTCGTTTTCATAGAAGATTCTTCGTGCTTCATCTGAATCTAACCAATCAATATAGAATTGAGTTTGATTATTAAATCCATCTATGATGCTGTTGAAGTATTTTATTTCGTCAACAGATAAATTAGAAGTATCGAATAATGCTTTATCAAACTCTATGATATCCATGAGAAGTTTGTTTGTGCATATTCTATGTTCACTTGCCGCAGTTGTCATTGGTAATCAGCCTTTAATCTTTCAATAGTTAATGCTTTGCGATAAGTTTGTAATTGTTTTTGAGCATCTGGTTCAGAGTTAAGTTCATTTAAACCATTATTACCTGCATAAGATAATGGTCTATCCCCCCAATCAACAGGGTCAAGACCATAACCTGCACGAATTTCATTAACAAATGTAGATCCATTTCTAAGTTGTTTATCTTCAATAGATGCTCGTTTTTCTTTGTCTTCCAAGTCCATCTCTGTGAATCCAAATAGTTCTTCAAACCCTGAACGGCCAAAGACTTTGTTGTGTGCACCTTCAAATAATTTCAACCAACCACTTAAATTTGCTTTCACTGTTTCTTTTTGTGATTGACCAGTACCTCCTCCAAGATTACCTGACTCGATAATTCCTGCTTCTGCAGGAGTAACTCCATACATGGATAATGTAATATCCCTCACTAAGTGTTCCAAGTCAATGTATTGCATATCCTTATTACTAGTCTGTGTTTGTATATACTCAGCACCTTGAACAATCAGAACACCGTCAGGATTTTCCTTACGATCCTTTTCTAATCTTTCAATCTCACGCAATAAATCATCATATTCAATATTAAGATCATAATTCATCACAGCTCTGGGATTAATACCATTATTTTCAAAAACGCTGGTATTATATTTCAAACCATACAATTGTAAAGCAAGATATCTAGCTAGTGAATCAATGAGACTAGTTCCCCATTTTTCCCCTCGTATTCCCGGTTCATGGAAATGAATTATCTCATCATTTTCAAAACGAACATTATTATATTTCAAACCCCATTGGTCAGTTGTATAATCATACATCATCCATTCGAAAGGAATGAATTCTAATCCTTCAGGTATACCCTCAAATACTTCATTATAATGCACACGTGCAAAACCATCTCCAGTAACTAGGAAGCTATCTAACATACGTGTAATATATGTTTCAAAGAATTCCCCTGCATATATTCCCATAGGATTTTTCAGTAAATTATTTAAGTAGTTGACAGTTGATGGATGATTGAATGATTCGTCAGGATTAGTAACTTGATAACCCAGGGAGATAACTCTATTCTTTATGACTCTTCTGCAAACTCTTACCCATGGCATATCCCCTGCTTCAAAGTATGTTCCAATATTTAAACCAATATCTTTTACTCTTGGTTGTAGTGCCCAAAGGTGACTTAATCTTAATTTGTCTGCTTCAGACCTTTTAGGTTCACGAATAGCTGGAAGATTCTTTATTCCTTTAACTATTCTATTGTTTTTCCAATTCATAATTTAATTCTCCGTGGTGCATGATAAATTTGTTTTTTAGCTGTTTTCATTGGTCCACAGATTCCACCACGCCACATATCGGGACAGTGATCATCTTGTTTTAATGGTTTATCTTCTCCACGTTGTTGGGATTGTTTATCCCAACAGTAAGTTTGAGCTTGTTCAATACTGTTCTTACAGTTCACATGTATCTTGAATCTACGGGTAGCTATGAGGCTTTGTATTGTTGCAATATCTGCATTAACATCCGGAGTGTATGTTTTAACTTCCATCCTGATTCTTTTATCTTTTTCACAGGCGGTCTTTAATGATGCTGCATCGTGAGGTAAATACAATGTATTATTACTATCAAGTTTATACTGGTTTTGTAAGGTCACAATATCATCCACTCTTTCATCATCAGATTGAGTAACTCCTTCAACTTCAGCATCATAATATGTTTCATCTAACAAGTAATATGAATTCCCTTCAACAACATCTCTCTTGATACCCATTACACCAAACGTGGTGACTGTGCTAACTCCATAATCACAGCAAATATTAATATCATGAAGTTTAGGCCTATATCTGAAAGTGTTTTCAGATTCAACAAATTTATCATAAATAGCTCCTTCAGCAATAACCCATCTTCCAAGAATATATCTGTCATATTGAAGCTTGCTTGCACTGTATAATGATTTCAGATTATCAATATATCCTGGAGTTAAGTTCAGATTATCCTCGAGGGTGAAATGCCATACTTTAGCAATACCTTTCTTTCGTAATTCAGGATTGTTGATGTATTGTTTGTAAATATAATGATAAGGACTGTCAGGGTTCATTGTCAAGAATATTTGTGCCCCTGAAAGACTACACCTCGACATTGCCATTTTGATGGCTGATTCTGGTGCTGTGGCAGCTTCATCACCATACCATCCTGCAACAGTCATACCTTGTATTCTAGCAGTTGCTCCCTCATCATTGAATCCAACAATATAAGTTCTTTTATCTCCAATGTCCAAGTAACCATCATATTTATCATAGTCATAATATAATTTACCATGAACCATTTTGATTAGATCTTCAATAACATTCCGTTCAATAGTATCTCTTGTTTTACCTGTCAGGAGAAATTTATCATGAGGGCTATTTGCTTGGAAGTTTAACCATCTGACATTAGCATTGGTTGTTTTACTTGACCTTACTGACCCATGCAGAATGTTCAGGAATACATCACTATTATCCAAAAAATCTAATGCTTTCTTACTGAATACACCATACTCAAAACTTTTAATGGGCCTTACATATTTCCCTCGATTTTTTGATGGCATCTGCTAATTCTCCAAACCCTTCATTAATATTAATTTCAATATTATCTTCTTCATGTTTGAAGTAATCATTATATATCTTATTAGCTTGAATAGAAATATTTGCAACATCTTTCCATTCAGTTTTCGAATTTGGATCCCTAGCATCTTGTTTAGCACGCCCAAAAATAGTTGGTAATTCACTAGCTACTTTAGCAACACCCTCCATATTATCTGCAATAGTTTGTGCAACAATACTCATAGTGTCTTCAGCAGCTTCAATTTTATCTGCTTGACTTTGAACGGCATTTTCCGTTTTATTTTTAAGTTCTTGTCTTTTATTCAGTTCAGCTTCAACTCTATCTTCTATTTTAATATTTTTTGATTTGTATCTATTTAAAGCAGCAAAAGAAATCTTTTCATTATATGTGTTTTCCAGCCAACGAGAAACACTTCTTCCAGATTCTCCACATGATAATCGTTTGATTATTTCATTATAATGTGGGCTGGATTCTACTTTATTTTTTCTTGCCATGTTCATGCACATCCAGTTAACTTTTTTTTGTAATGTAATGAAATAATTTTGAAACGTTTCACTGAAATGTTTCAGTGAAACATTAAATGTTTAGAGAATTTTTTTATGAAATTTTGTAAAAATTATTATAAAATAAGAGAGAATATTAAGAAGAGATTATGAATGTTTTTTTATATTATGTATAAAAATGTATAAGAGTGAGAATTGTTATTATTTAAAAGAAATAAAATATAAAAAAACATTATTTTACTCGTTTTTCTCTTAATTAATATGTATCCCTCTTCAATAATATAAAGTGGAAAAATAGAAAAAAATAGGTTATAATTGAATAATGTTATCATAAAAACTAGTAATTATTAAACACTAAAATTTAAAACACGGGGTTTTTTATTTTCATAGTGAACAAAATACTATAATTTTATCATAAAAGTTAAACACTATATTAATTTTAAAAAATTCACAACTACAAACTGAAACCCATCAATCAAAAACACTATCAACGCACCAATAAACGCTATGAACACTCCACTACGTATAGTAAATAATTGATTCTCATCATTAGCCTGTTCTTCCTGAATAGCCAACTGCCTTGTTTGAATTGCAATACTTTCATCCATCTTCTTAATTAACTTTTCCAATTGCTTATTCTGAAACTGATCACTTGCTTCCAATTTACTTATACGAGATTCCTGCTTACAATATTTATCATGCAAATCTCTTACTTGACTAACATCTTGGATCATTAACTATCCCTCCAGAATTAGAATAACTTCTTGAAATCCAACCTACAATTCCTCCTAAAGCTACTGCTGCCAATTCATTATTCCCCATATATGTACTTAAAATTCCTATAATTATTATTCCGACTATTGCCAATGTTGTGTTATTAAAAGTCATTTTTTTTCATCTCCTAAAAAAAAATTATTGAATGGGTGAAACAGGTATTTGAACCTGCATCCTATGGTCTGGAGCCATACATATTACCAGATTGATACTATCCACCCATATTTGGATTGTTGGTGGAGGGAATTGCACCCTCAACTTTTGAGTGGTTACTAATATTACAATAAAAAAAATAAGCTATTACCAACATTTATTATAAAATGTAAATCAAAAAGAAAAAAAAATAACGAAAAAAAATATCCCAATTTTTATCCCCATCCTATTTTTTATTACAATCATTTTTTTTCTTTTTCATGATTTACACTAATTCTAAACTGAGATACATGCCTCTTTTTTTTGAAGAAGATAAAACTATTTTTCCATAAATTCAACTGAAAGAATATTAATTAAACGTGTTTAAAATTCTTACCACAATTATGATTAACACTTTATTTTGGAGGAAACCCAAAAAAAACTGAATATTTTTTTACTAATGATTAATAGAGAGATAATAAAAAATTTATAATCTCATATTGGATAAATTATTTATTGAAGCTAAATAAACATGTATTTTTTTTATTTGAATGTAGAAATTATAAGATTTAATAATTTAAAGGCGAATATATATTAAAATATGAACCGGAGTTTATAAATACTCTACTTAATTTATTTTTTAATTACTAATCCACATTTTTTACAAACATACTCATCATGCCACTCATCATAGTAAACCTTTTTGCAATCTTTTTTCAGTTTTTCACAAACAGGACACTCTATTTCTGCATGTTTCATGTTTTTAAAAAATGTATTAGCATCCAATAATATCCTCCCACATATAATTATGAAAAAAATTTTTTTTATTCCTCTTCAATAATATAAAGTGGAAAAATAGAAAAAAAATAAAAAATAAGGGTTATTAATAAGTGATAAAAAAAGACAATATCTAAAAATCAAGAGCATTTATAGAACATATTAAAAAGATATGTATTAAAATTCAAAACCCAACAATGTTCCTTCAATTGAATTGTCATTCAATTCTAAAACAACATGATCTTCAATATTGAAATTTAAATTGTCTGGAATAGAATCAGAGTTCAACATACATATGTATTGCATATCAAATTTTGTTGTTTTTTCATAAATTAAATTTAAAGCACTAGCATATTGTCTAGAATCAACACCATCAAAAATATTGCTATCATGAATTAAGAAATCTATGTAATTATAACCAACAAAATTTTCTAACAACATTAAATCATAACATAAGACAATCATTTTAGTTTTTCCAGTACTATTTATTCTAGGAATATCCACATTGTATTCAAATCCTTTTTCAGAACATTCAATAATTAAATCTCCTGGAACATCATATAAATAAGATGAATTATCACTAAAAATATCGATTAAAGAATTTAAATGATTTATATTTTCATCATAATTGATTTGAAATCTAGATTCTAACTCTAATAATTTTACTTTTAATTTATTTTTTTTATTAGTAATTTCATCAAATTGCTTGATAATATTTACAATTAACTCATATTCACTTTTTTGTTCAGTATAATATTTTTGCATATTATTATATTCGTTTAAAGCTCCAAAATTATTTAAAATATCCATATATCCAGCTTTTTTATCAGATTTAATTTCAATTTCCTGATTAATTAATGATAAATCATTTTTTATTGATTGGATTTCAGTTTTTAAAAAATTAGTTCTATTAAAGATTATATTTTTATGAAATTCTTTAGATTCTCTTAATGTTTTTTTAACATTTTCCGGAAAATAAAAATTTATTTCATTATATATCTCTTCTACATTAATATCATCAATATTTTCTTCTTTAATAGACTCTTCATATATGTCAATTTTTTTATTTAAAAAAATAGTTTTTTCAACCAACTCTTGAATTTCTTTGCTTAATATATCTGCAGATTTTTCAATTTGTCTATAAGACTCATGAACTTTGTAATTATCTAAATCCTCTTTAATTTTAGTTAGGTCTTTCTTTAATCTATTCATTTCTGGAACTAGCTGCCCTTTTGATCCATGAATACTCTTTAAGTTAGAAAAATTTTCATTTAATCTTTTTATTTCATCTCCATATTCCTTATATTTAGACATTAATTTCCAATCAAGACCCACACAAAAACTTGTACAATCAATTACATCAATGTTTTTATGTGTAGAACTTGTTTTGAAAGGAGATTTCTTGATATCTTCATCTCTGCGTATAAAATAACTAATCACTTTCCTAAATGTAGGTTTAAATCTAAATTCCTTTTCATTTTTCAAACCTAATAATGAAGTTCCTAAAACCTCTTTCCATTCATTCAGAGTATAAAAATAAATTTCTTTTTCTTCAGAGTAAGTAGGTTTTAAAGGAAACTTACTAAAATTTCCTTCAACAATAATAATTGATTTTTCATTAAATGACCTCTTAGCATAAATTTTCTCATTAGATATATCTATGCTAATTGTAAATTCCCAATCATTAAATGTGTCTTCAGGCAAATATTTTTTATTTGGAGTTCCGCCTAAGCAAAAATGAATTATATGTACTAATGTAGTTTTTCCAAGTCCATTTCTAGAATTTTCAGTATTATCATCACCCTCTGCCAATATTATATTAATACCTTTATTAAACTGTATCTTTTTAAAACTACTTTTATTAGCATATAATTCATGAATCATTATTAATTCTCCTAATTTTATCATTTTTGAGTTCGATTAAATTAAGAACATATAACATGTCGAGAGTAATAATAAACCTCTCATAATTGTTCACAGATTTATTATCATTTACTTGATTCCATAATTCTGAAACAGAAGAGGGAACATCTAATTTATCCAGCAATAATGCTCCAACATATAATAATGAATCTTTTTCTTCTAGGAATTTGTTTGGCAAAATCATTTTTCAAAAACCTCACATAATTCAAACATATAACATAATACCGATAATGCCGCTGCTTCTTCTATAAATGAATTTGCATCTTTTTTTATATAATTCCATAATTCCAAAAATATTTCATCATTATCATCATATTTTTCTTTAAGTTCTAAATACTTAACTTTAAAAAATGATTTTAATCTATTGATAAAATTTTTATCTAACTTATCCATCTCGGTTACAAATGATTTAACTTCATATGTTTTCATAAGCCCTATATCTAAAAACCTTTTAACCTGATTACTAAAATCATTTTTATCAATTTTATCTGAAACATCAATATGCTCAAATTCTTCAAATGAAAATGAAGATTCATAATCTCCAGAAGAAATGTTTTTAATTATTAGGTCTAATTCTTTTGAAGAAATTTCAAGATTTGATACTTCCAACTGTTCATCCACCCATTTTTCATGATTACTTTTTATTTCATGTAACCCGGATGGAGAATAAGAATTTGGTTGTTTATCAATTTTTTTGTGACATGAGGGGCATAATAATATTAAATTTTCATAGTCATCTAATTTGTCTTCTGGAAAGTTGCCATCACCTCTTGGTCCATATTCACTTGAGCCAATAATATGTGCTATTTCACCTATTTGAGCAACCCCATCATTTTCAGTTGCATTTAAGACTATTTTTGTTTTGCACATCGAACAACGCCCACCAGCAGATCCAAATAGTAATTTAATAGTTAATGGACTGTAATTTCGATTTGATGACATATTAATTATATATGATTTAATATAATTTAAAGTTACTGAATTTAGAAGATTATGTGATAAAATTACATATTTTCAATTGTAATTAATGGCTTTTAGTTCATTCATCATTTCATAAACAATTACAATATTTAATCATTTGCAAGTTCAAAATAATTATTTTATAATATACTTAACAAACATCTATTAAAATTATCCATAAATAATTCAACTCTCACTCTTTTAATTTATCTATATTTTTATTTTATTAAAACACATATAATATTTTTATTCATAAAGTCACACCTATACGTTTAGCTTCTCTACGAATACTAACCAACTCTTTATTAAAATTACTGTTCCGATGTTTAGATAAATAACTAGTACCTAACTTATTATTCTCATTACTAATTAACTCCCCATCATTAATTAATTTCCTACGTTTTTGTTGATACTTTGCTTTCTGCTCACGTACCGCCCAGGTCCTGCAAGCTTCCTTACAATAACCTGTTTTATTCTCAAACTTAATAAATACTCTGCCACAGTATTTGCATTTGCTGATGTAGAATCTTGTTTGTGGATCATTTAATGTTTTCTTCAATAACATCCTATCATCTTTCTAAATTTTTGGATAGCAGGTTTTTCTTCACTTCAAAAACAAACATGTGAAAAGGTAAAAGTTTACCCTGATATTTCACATATTCATTAATTACTTGTGATTTTTTTAATGCTTCAGGTATGGTTTCCTGTTTTAATTCTTCACTTATGCATTCAAAATTGGAGACTGTTCTACTTAAACTAATGTATACTCTTTCATATAGATTAAAGTTATTGTTTTCCACATTCTCCACCACAACAAGAAACTGAATTTTCAGAAGTGTTGAATTTACCATCTTCAATCATTTCAATCAACTCATTAAGAATACGAGTAACATTCATCAAAGTATTAAGATTAACACTATGAATTATAACATCATTATACTCCATGTCTCTCAAACTACCTGTGCATTCTTTATGAATAGTAAAAGATTGTTCTTCAAATTCTCTGCTTCTTGTTTTAATAAAATATAGTAATAATTTCTCATCAATCATGCATATTTATCCTCCATGTATTTTTTAACTTCTTTCATAAAAACTCCTGATTACAATATAACCTATCTTAATCATCAAAAAAATCAGTAAGACATAACACTAAACAACAACTAATAATTACACTTACACTAAAAACTACCCAACCATCCATCATACTATATTCTCCCCCCCCATTATCTCCAACTTGTTATTAACTCATACTCCTCATGAGTTAACTTCTGTTTTAACCTTTCATCAAAACTTCTTACATCTCCAGGATTATTCTCATCCCAACAAGACTCAATCTTGGCAGTTAATTCATTAATTTCTTCCTTATTCATTTTCAATATCCTCCTATTTAATTTTGAAAGGTTGTAATGGTAGTGTTGGTCTTTCAAATATAATCTGAAACAAAACAGTATCCCCACATATATCTGGATAAATACTTTTTAACTCATGTTTCAACAAATCAACATGCCTATAACCTTCAAACCAAGCATGATTATGTTTCAAATCTTTAAATTTAACCTGTTCAACTCTCCGTACTACCCGAAGCAGACAAAAACCCGTCCCCTCAAACCAACATTCTACAAGGTCACCTTTTTTCAATCCTTTATCAGATTTTCTTATTGTAGACATTTTTTTCCTACTTCTTAAAGGTTCAAAGAAATACGGTTTAAACTTCAATGTTTTCATTTTTATCAACTTCCTTTTTTACATATCTTTGCTTCTTTTTTATCATCATCCAACACTATATTATGTTCTTTTAGGTATGATTTTCCAAATAATTCTTCAGCATGTTTACATAACAGATAAGAATCAATTACTCCTTCAGCAGATATTATTCCTTCTTTTTCTAATTTTTCAAGTATATCATTACAACTCATTTTTGGATCTCCTTTTTATTCCGGACTGGTTGTCTTTGACTTGGTTCAGGAACATCACACCTCATATGTACATTTTCAGCAAACTTAACAAACTCATCTGCAATTAAACTTATTCTAAACCACATCAACTGCCACCTTAATATAATATGTTCCTTATCTTCTTTCTTCATGATTCCACCTTTTCTAAAACAGTAAACCTACCATTACTACGACGCCTAACATGATCCTCACACCTGATACGATTTATAAATTTCTCTCTCCTATAACTAGTCAAACCATACTGCTCCTGCAACCTACAAACACCAACACTTAAATTCTCAAGATAATCTTTCCTGAATTTCTGATACTTTTCCTCATCCTTACTAACATCATAATCAGTTTCAACAATATTAAAAACTACTTTACCCATATCCTCACCAACACACATCACCTTATAATATATGAATAGTGATATTATTTCACTCCTTCAGCATAGTTTACTAAGTTTAATCCTTCATTAATTACACAACCCACCAATACATCAAAAGACACTTGTTGTTGTTTGCTAATATTCTTCAGCTGATTTTTCCCAACAAAACCTAAACGTTCATGTATACGATAAACTGTATCCATTGCATTACCATATTCATCATTATCTTGTTTTTCATTTTTTAATCTCTCTTCACGTATTTTACATAATTGTGATTCCAAAACATTTATTTCATCCTGATGTTTTGCAATTTTTTTTCTTAGTTCTGTTTCTTTATCATCAGACAATCCTATTGCTTTTCTCAACTGTTCTTCGACAAATTCGCTTCTGCTTTGAGGTAATTTTTCTTTTGCTTGTTCCCATATTATGGAATCAATTGTTAATGTTACTGATTTTTTCATAATGTTTGCACTCCATTTAAAAAAAATTATATGTAAACTTTAAAGTTTACATTTTCAAATTGATTCTGTTGCTGTTTACATTTGTTTACATTTGTACACTTGTTTACACATGTGGATTTCCACAGGTTCCTCGCTAGAATGTAAACCTTCAAGTTTACCCAAAAGTTGATCACGCTCCATCTCCAAAGCAATCAAATCAAGCTTCACCTCACGAATTTCCTTATCCAACTCCATAATCTCAAACTCCAATCTCCCTTTTGATGAAAGCAACGTATTTAACCCCACTTCCACAGCAGAACGAACAGAAATATTATGCTTCTCCAAAAGCTTCTTGCAACGACTAGTAACCTTAGCAGAAACAGTTTCAGGAAAATCAACACTCTTCATAAAATAATCACCTCAAAATCTTTTTACATTCTCTTATATGTTTACACTCATGTTTACGGTAGTGAAAGTCTTCACAGCTACACCACCAACCATCAACATCATCATAATTCACAGTATTACTACCCGTACTGCCTGATGCTTTAAATTGTGCGAAAACTAACCTAACACAAACAGGATTATTGGATGTTATTGTTTAGCCTCCTTCTCCTGTTTTTTAAACCATTCAAAAACTATTTTAGATTCATCTTTAGTTAAATCACCAGATTTCACCATCTTCATACGATTTTGATTAACCATTAAAGGAGTAATCTCAATTGTTTTATCCTTACTATGAATATATTCCCTAACCTTCTGCACTGGATCACCAGTTACTGATTCAGAAACTTCTTTTTTAGATGTTTCCTTTACACCAGTATTATTAGTATTTGAATCTACAATATCCTTCTCCATAATAAGAAACATGTTCATCAACAGATATCTCTTTAAATAAGTAATGTATGCCCCAGTAGACTGAATTTTATTAGTACCCCTGTTAATTGCTTCAAGTTCAGGAAAAGGTACCCTGATACTAACCTCACCTTTCTCAGGATTCCAATCTTTTAACTTTAACACACCATGCTCAGTAAAACTAAACATGATAGTTGTTTCATATTTAATAGTTAAAGGTATGATTTTTTGAAGAAGATCCTCCAACTCAAAATAATCATACTTCTGAAACTTATTCTCCCCACTCTTACTAAATGAAGTATTCATTACTTCTTCCTGTATCCTAGCTAATTTTTCATAAATACTCATACTACCTATATTATGACTTAAATCATGAACTTCACCCATTTATAATACCCCCATCATCTAAATCATGGTATTCATCATCAACACTGTAATACTCATCATCCTGCAACTCACCAATAATCTCCAACACTTTAGATTCCTCAATATTCTCCAAAGATGCTTGAGAGTGTGGAATGAAACCTTTTGACACCCAGTATTCATGATACTGGATTTCACCACCACACAGTTCCCGTAAAGTATTCATAATATCACGTGTTTTCTCATAATCCCTATCATGAAAAACAATTACAGATAAGAAAACACCATGTAAGTTTCCATGAGCAGAAATATGTCCACCCATTTTTTCAACAATTCCTAATAATTGATTGTAAAACTTGTTTTGCTGATCATAAGTAATCATACTAAACACCCATTAGTGTAGGGATCCATCTGTCCCACAATACAGAATGCAAAAATGAATAATAAAATTATTAAAATTATTCCTTTTGCAAAGATTATTTCCACTTCATATTTTTCTCTCCAGGACACTTTTTTATGAAGTCTCACTGGAGTAGGTTTATTGTTGAAGAGACTCATAATTGAGCCTCCAACACTTTATACTTAACTTCTTTTTTCATACCAGGAGTATTAAGGAAATCTTTCAATTCCCTTAATCTAGTTTGTTCTTCAACATACTCAGCATACTCAGCATATAATGTTTCGAACAATTCTCTTTGTTCAGGATATTCCTGTGCTAGAAAAACGAACAGTTCATCTATTTCACAGTAATCTTTGTACTGTGACTGGTTTATACGATATAACGCATTACCAATCTTGTTTTCATTTTTCCAAAATTCAGGAGTGAACATTCATTTACCCCCGTAAGCTAGTTCACCTGCACGAGCAAACTCCAACATTTGCTCATCAGACAATTCATAGATTTGAAATTGCTTATATTCATCAGCCAACCTATGATCTATTTCTTCCTGGGTTTCATAATCCTCAGACAATAATATCTGTTCAAGATAATCAAACTCGACCTCATCTTCAGGTGGAGTAATCGTATACATTGAGTTGTTGTATTTGCAACTCATACGCCCACACTCCTGAATTTTTGGAGTCCTTCTTTGAGGATTTTATTTTCCTCTTGAAGTTTTTTCGCTTTTAAAAATACATGTTCTATTTCTTTTTGGGAAAGAACTCTCCCAAAAACTTCAATCTTATCCATTTTTATCACTTGTTAGGAATTTTTTCAAGTTTTGTTTCAGAACTGCCATTCTGAATTTCAACTTGTTATTTACTACTTTGTTTTTAAAGTATATAAAGTTTTGTATATAGAAATATATTAGAAATCTATATATAATATTATAATTATAAATATAATTATAAATATAATGGAGTGTATGAAATTGAAATATACAACAAAAGTCCAATCCGTAGCAGGATCATTGACTACTTCAATCCCAAAAACAATTAGGGATGCTCTCTCATTACAAAAAGGAGATGAAGTAGAATGGGAATTAGACTTGAATACTCAAGAAATTAAAGTGAAAAAATTAGAATAAACTTTTAACTTTTTTTAAATAATATTAGTAATTATTATATACTCACCAACACTATAAATAAAAGTGGTTACTAAAAATTTTCTCACTTGTTAGGTTAGACTTTTTTTATCGTAGCCAGTGTTAGGTGTGAGGAACTGCCATTCCTACGACCACCTACACTTTATACATAATTTACTTATTTTGCATTTAATTGTTCTTTTTCAACCTTTTTTTGTTCTGATAACATCATAAAATATGTAAAGTATAATCTATTTACAAAACCATATTCCCCACTATTTTCTCTCCCAATAGACTCTATAATCCCAAGGTCTTTAGCTCTCTTTAAAAAATCATTAAAAGCTCTCTTCTCCCCATTTGTCAAAATATTTTTCACATCTGATTTTTTAAAATCCATTAATCTATTTTCCCCTAATTTAAGAAAAATATCAATATATGTATCGCTTCTAATTTTATTTAATTTGGATTTTAATTGTTTTTTAGCTAATTCATCTGTTGCATCAGTAATACCAGAAAATACTATAGATTCATTTATTTTTAAATTATCTTGAGCATTCCAAAAAATTGAATCACCAATTTGTTGCATTATTAAAGGCATACCCCATGAAAAATAAACCATAGGTTCTATAGAATTATATCCATCTTCAAACTCAATGCCTACATTATTAAATGAAGTTGTGAAGAACTCTTCAATATCATTATCCTCTAAATTATCAATTTCAATTAAATTAAACATTCTAGAAAATGATTCATTAATTGAACATAATTTTTCAAATTCATGAGGGTAACTTATTAATGTGAAAACAACAGGCATATGATATTCATTAACCAATAATGTTTCAGATAATCCTTTATACCAATCTGTAAACTCTTCATTATCAGATAAACCATTAAGATCATCAACAACAATAAATATTCCATAATCTTCAGGTAATTCTTTACAAGTAGTAATCAAAAAATCTGCAAAATGTTTTTTAATATTATGAATTAAATTAGTATCATTATCTTTTAAAGATACTCCAGTCCCTGCAACTTTAAATTCATTAATATTATTCAAAAATTTATCAATTACACTTTTACCTAAATAATCCTTTTTAAATTCTTTTAATAATCCATCAAGTAACTTTTGTATTAATTCATCAATAGTTTTCCCACCACCATTGTTAATATGGATTGGAATCATTTGAAAATCATCTTCTGCTTTTCTTGAAACATAATTTATAAATGATGTTTTACCCATTCCTCTCTTTCCAGTTATGAAAAAATGTTCGGGAGCTCCTTGATTTTTAACTTTAGGTAAATATTTTATAATTTTGTTGATATCTTCTTTTCTTCCTTTAAAATTATCTGGAGATACTGGTCTCCCTGGTTCAAAAGGACTTTCTGGGAAATCTTGTGACATGATATTTTTACCCCTCAATACTCATTTATTACAATTTACATTTTGTATTTAACTGTCTTATCAAATTTTTATTACTGTATCAGCTAGAAAAATTAGCCATTGTTTTTTGTGTTGCCCATAATGTTTCGTTTTCTTGATCAATGATAACTTTAATTGATACTGACCCATCATCACTTTTATATAAAAATGTTTCAATAAGATTACTTTCCACCATGATTTATATAACCTCTACAATTTTACTCTTCAAAAAAGTTTTTTTATTCTTGTTTTTATATTTATGTTATAAGTTAATATAAATGTTTCTATTCAAAAAATAAACCTTAAAAATACAGTATATTCAATGAAAATAATAAAATACTAAACAATATTCACCACTAAAAAATAAAACACAATGTATTTTAAAATTTAGTGTTTAACCAAAATTATCAGACAATACACCACTGTTCAAAAAACAAGAAAAACAAGAAAAAAATAGGAAAAAGTTAAAAATTATTTTATTGAATATTCAATGAGATCTTATAGGATTTCTATCAAATTCATCTAAAAGTTCCAAAATTAACTTAGCATTACTTTTAGAATTTCTAACATCATGTTTTTTTAATTTTACTTTATAATCTGCACGATTTCTAGAATTTCTTAGTTTATGAAGATAATCCCCTAACTCCTGTTCTTCTTCATAATTTGAATTTTTCAATGCTTCTATCAATATTTTATGAGACTCTCTTGAAGGCAAATCTCTTAAAAATGCTTTTTTATAATATGCCCTTAATTCACCAAAACAAGCATAATATAATCTCCCAATCCCAGAACGCTGATATTCCTCTTCATCAGAGTAGTCTAATAAAAAGAGTCCAACAGTATAAAATTTTCTCCAATTAAAACTCATAAACTACCACAAATCCACAGAAACTAATTTTTTCAAAGTTAATGGAAACTTATCAATATGCCTAATTTCTTTATTTAATTTTCTTAATAATTCCCAATCATTATCAAAAGATAACTCATTTGTATTAATATAAATTATTAATTGACTTAAATCTTGAATTTCAGGATCAAAAGAAAATTCTAAGCAATAATTTTTATTTTGAAAAAATTTATGAAGTAATATAATAATCTCATCTAAATACTCAAATAAATCATCATTCCTTAAAATAAAGTCATGAATATCTTTAGGATTAATTAAATTAAATTTTTCATCTAATTCATTAAATTTAAAATCAAATAAATCAAAATATTTTGAAATTGAAATTGGTTCTGAATTAATATAATTACTATCTAAAGTAATCGGGGGAGTGATATACATTTGATTATCCTCTTTCTCATTAAATAGTGATTCTACAGGACACATACATTATTCTCCTTTAATTAATTTTTCAAATTTAGACATAATTGAATAATCAAATTTATCAAAAATTAAATGATTCATATCAATTAAATTACATTTAATTTCATCAAGAGTATTAATATTGTGAAGAACACAATCATAATCTAAAATAAAAATTTTGTTTGCATCTTCATTAGGGAATCTAGGATTAAACAATCCATATTGCATAGTTACTAAATAATCATCTTTTTTAGAATTAACTTTACTAAATATTTGAACTAAAGTTTCATCATTTTTCTCAAGATTATTTATAATAGCCATATTAGTTAAATCCGGATTAAAATATTCTCCAATATTATTAGTTATATCTATATCAGCAATCTGATTAATGTATCTTAACCCCAAAAATTTTAATTCCCCATAATCATATTGATCAAAAGCTGTAATTAACAACAATATTTCATTTAAAAAATCATGAAAACCAGAATATGCTTTTTCTTGATATTCTAAAACTAAATTATTAGCAGTTAATGTAACAATTTTTTTATGATTATTACTTTTAAATACCCATACGAATTCCCCTTCTTTAGTAATTTTTTTAGGATCCCCTGAATTAATATCAATATTTAAATTAATTTTATTACGTGGAATAACCTCTAAAATAGGAAATTTATCTGAAATTTTTTCAGCAAAATCTTTAACTACATTTTTATCATTACCCAATAACTCTTTGATAGTTTGAAATTCAATTCTAAAAATAACTTGACTAATAAAATTATCATTCAAACGAATTCCCTTTTCCATAATAATCACTCAAAAAATATAGTTCATATTTTTATAATTTTTTAAATATATATTTCTCCTAAAAAGACTTTTTTAATTAATTTCATCTTGAAGTACTCTTAAACTTTTTACATTCCTTGTCATTTTTAACTTCCTCCAAAATAGTTATTTAATAAATATCTTTTATTAAACATATAAACCTTGTAGATTAATTTTTCATAATCTTTGATTTTTTCATCTTTTTCAACAATTGTATTTTCTAATTTTAAAAATTCTGGAGATTTAACAGTGATTTTTTCAACTTCTTTACTGATTGATAATGCTGGTAAATGTTGAATATATTCCTGTTTTAAATCAGCAGGATTGGTCATGAAATATACTTCATCAGTACTGTTTTTTGATTTGCCTTGCAGGTCATTTACTTTGTCCAGACTCATACCATCATTATATAGTGTTGAGGCGTGGAATTTTCTGAGCATGTGGCTGCGGAATCTGTTGTAGTTTCCTGCTTTTCCTAATCCTAATTCATTGTTTATTTTAATGAATTGTTGGTTGAGGTAGTCTTCATGTATTTTGAATAGTCGGGATTCTGGTGTTAAATTTTGTCTTGATAATAAGTGATGATTTATAGCTGTGACTGCTTCTGGACTGCAATAGGTAATATAATATTTCTGTGTTTTTTGTCTTAAAATATTAAAAGTAGGGACAACATTATCAATATTATTTAACACATCTATCATTTCCATAATATTGTCTGTATTATGGTATTCTTTAGTTGCGTTCATATAGTCCATTACAGTTAAATTTAATGTTTCTCTTCTGGCACAACCTGAACTACTCATGAATAATATAATAGCCTTCATGGTAGAAGTACATATATTAACTGCTTCACGAATAATTTCTTTATCAGGTAAATCTTTAAAACTGATAGGTTTGGGATTATTATAACTTTTTTTATCAATTCGTGGCAGATCATGTATTTCAATTTCAAAATATTTATATACAACAAGAACTGGTGTGAAAGTATTTGATACAGTGTTATAATAATAATTATCCATCAAATACTTACGAAAATTTAATAATCTTCTTTTTAATGTACGATGTTTCCATCGTATACCCTGTTCTTCTTCTTTTTCTGCTTCTTCGATTAATTCGGCTAATGATAACTTATTCAATTCACAATATTTATTTATTGAATGTTTGTAAATATGCTGTGTTGTTTTTTTATGATTTTTAACAGAATGGATCTCATTTAGGATTTCTTCATTGGTTCTCATATTTATCAAATCTATTTTTCTCTTTTTATATTGTTTGATGTAGAGTGCATTTGATAAGTATGTGATAATATGTCTACTGTCGTATCTACTATATAAACTTATTTGTATTTTATTAAAATTCAATTATACTTTAATTAATAATATATACAATAAATGACTAAATTAATGTAAATGACACAAAGAGAAGAACACGAAAGGTATTTGTTGGAAGCAATATTGTCAAATTCAATATCTTCAGATAACCCTTCTGAAAAAGCTAAAGAAAAAGCTAGGAAAACTTCACCATCTTATTTTAAAGCATTGAAAGAAAATCTGCTAGTCAAATATGAAAATAAAAAGCTGTCAGATATTAACGGAAGTAAAATAATAGATACTGATGCTGGTGAAACATTATGTATAACTGAAAGTGAAAAAATAAACTTCAAATTAGCTGAAAATAATTTTAAACAACAGATGAACCACAATCTTAAATTACTTCCAAGAATAGGTGTTAAAACAGAACAAAACCTAAAAAATGCAGGATATGACACTATTGAATCTCTTTCTAATCATGACAGATACGGATCATATGCAGACAGATTCATAGCCAATATTGAAGAGATGTCATTTAAGGATGTTTTGGGATTACTGAATAAAAACAAGTACGGTAAAAAGTGCAGAGATAATTTAATTAAATGTGCAAGTATTCCTGATGCAGAAAACTTTAAATTTATGGATATTGAAACATTAGGTTTATCAAATGTTCCGGTTATTCTGATTGGTGTAGCTGAAATTAAAAACAATAAAATAACCTCTTCACAATATTTCTTAAGAGATATTTATGAGGAACCTGCAGTTTTAGAGGCTTATTTATCTCATTTAGATGAAGATTCAGTTCATGTAACCTTTAACGGATCAATGTTCGATGTTCCCTTTATTAAAAACAGATGCAGCTATTACAGAATGAATCTCCATTTGGATTTGCCACATCTTGATTTGCTGTATTTTGCAAGAAATCTGTGGAAAGACAGTCTGCCGAACTGCCAGCTTCAGACAATTGAAAAGGAAATCTTTGGAATTGAAAGAAAAGATGATGTTCCCGGCCAATACATTCCGGGTTATTATCAAACATACTTGACTGAAAGGAATATAGGGCCGATAGTTCCGATTATAGAACACAACAGACAGGATATTGTTTCTCTGGCCGGCTTTTTGATGAAAATGTATGATATAGTAAATGAAAGCTGATGATTTAAGTTTTATATTAAAATTTTTCTAAAATTTTTTTGCAAAAATCAAAAGGAATTTCTACAAGCCATTTAAAAAAAAGAAAGTGAATATTAAAATTCACTTTAAGAGATAGTTATATTATTTCCAACTTGATATTCATCCCATATAGTGGTTATAATGTATTTTCCTTGAAGTAAATTAATAGTCAAGCTAGCTATGCCATCACCATCAGTAATTTTATTGTAAAATACACCATTTACATTAAAAGTTACATTTTGATTAAATAAAGGAATACCCTGACCATTTAATATAGTTGCTCTAAATTTACTACCATCTTGGAATTTCATATCTAAATCATTAGTTAAAACAGTTGGTAAAACAGTTACATATTTACCTATTTCTAATCCATCAACTATAGTTGTGATAATATAGCTTCCAGGTCTTAAATTAATTCCTAAACTAGCTACACCATTTTCATCAGTAGTTTTATGATAAAATACTCCATTAATGTTAAATGTTACTTCTTTATTTGTAGCTAAGCTCCCATCTTTGCTGTAAATAGTTGCTTGGAATCTAGATTCATTTAAGTAGTATTTAGTTAAATCATTAGATTCAATTAAACTTTTAACAATTATATTAAATCCTCTTTGTTCTCCATTAACGGGATTAATAGCTGTTAAAATATAATGTCCAGGTCTTAATTGAATACCCATTTTAGCTACACCATTTTCATCAGTAGTTTTATGATAAAATACTCCATTAATATTGAATTGAACTTTAGTATTAGCTAGTATTTTTCCATTACTATCTAAAAATTTAGCATAGAATTGAGTATCATTTTTATACATTTTAACTAAATCATTAGCTTCGATAGTTGGATTAATTATTACATTAAAATCTTTTTGTTCATTAGTGATTGGATTAATAACTGTTAAAATATAATTTCCTGATTTTAACATGACTCCAAATCTGGTAATGCCATTTTCATCAGTAATACGTTTATAAATCACACCATTAATCTTAAATTGAACTGTAGTTTCTTTTAAAACATTATTATTCATATCTAAAAATTTAGCATAAAATGGAGTATCATTTTGATACACTTTAACTAAATCACTAGCTATAATAGTAGGTTTAACAATTGCAGTTGAATTAACAACAAGATCACAAAAAATAGTGTGAATGGAATAATTTCCGGAATTTAAATTTAAATTTATTAAAGCTTTACCCTCATAATTTGTAATATTAGTGTAATTTTCACCATCAACAGAAAAAATTATCTTTGCATTTCCTATATAATTATCATCAATATCAGATAATGTAGCTATTAATTTACATACATTCCCGTATATTGTAGTAGCATTTGTCACTGTTAACTTCAAATTAGAATTTGTTATGATAATATTTTTACCATTAATTCCCAAAGGAGCATAACTTTTATAAAAAAAAGTGTTGTTAACTTTAATGTTATCCCCATTTAATTCCATTGCATACCAATTTTCATTAAAAATCGTATTATTTATACAACCATTATTACCATCCCAATAAATACCTGTATCCGAACAATCAGTATTATTGAATATATTTAAATTAGATACATATCCATCATCACTTTCCCAGTAAATTGCACCAGCAGAGACACCTCCATGATTTGTTGTGAAATTAGAATTTAATATCTTCCCATTAGTACCATTCCAAGAAACTCCTGCCCCCATACATGCAGAATTATTAATAAAAATAGAATTATTTATAGTGCCATTTTTACCATCCCAAAAAACAGCTCCTCCATAATCCCAAACTGTATTATTCTCAAAAGTAGAATTTAAAATAATAGCATTATTTCCGCCACTATAAATAGCACCACCTTTACTATGTGCTTTATTATTACTAAATGTACAATTGAATATAAGTTGACCATCAGATGATGAAAAATAAATAGCACCACCACTAAACTCTCTAATAATACCATGTTCTGTTTTACCATCATAATTTGCAGAATTATTAATAAAAATAGAATTAATTATTGAATTATTACTATAGGTTATACCAACGGCTCCACCATCACCCCCAGTATTATTTATAAATACTGAATAATCAATAGTATTATTTGAACCTTGGATATGAACAGCACCTGAACCACCATACTTTGAAGAAAACCCATTTATAAACATACAATTAATAATTTTACTATTTTCTGTCCCCCAATAATATATGCCTCCTCCAAGAGTGGTTCCATTATTATTTATAAATTTTGAATTAGAAATTGTGATATTATCTCCTGAAAGGCATACTGCTCCTCCTTGAGTACCGGTATTATTAATAAATGTAGAATTAACAATTAATAGGTTTTTAATAGATTTAGTGTTGGAATTCAAAGCACTTCCATAATAACAACCATCATTATTTTTAAAAAAACAGTTAATTACTTTTCCATCATTACCTTCCCATGTTATGGCTGCCCTATTATTAAAAGCACAATTAATTACATTTAAATTTTTAATTGTAACATTATTTGCTGTTACTTTTAATGTTATATATTTTCCATTACTAGTAATAAAATGATTATCACCATCAATAATTGTATTATCTTGATTAACTATCAATCCATCTCCTTTGATATGAGTATAAACTGTAATGTCATCAGTAAATTTAATTAAACCTCCTTTTTTAAGTGCTTCATATAATTCATACTGTGAATTAATATTAGTCTTATTAACATCATCTATAAAATCATTAGTAACATTATTTGAATTAAAATTAGCTTCATTAGTTTTATTACTATTGGTTTGTTTTTGTATTTCTTTAAGATTTGTGTTTTCATTACCTGCTGAATTATCACTAACTACATAAGAAGTATCTCCAATAGTTACTGCACTATCTACATTTTCTTCTGTTACATTATCTATTGCAGATACTGTTGAAATAGATAATATAGTTATCAAACATAACAAAAGAAATATTATTTTTTTATTCATTTTTAAGCCTCAATTTTCTAATTAAGAATTAACATCATAATTCTTGAATATTATGTATATATTCATAACTATTTAATTGTTTATATTTAGTGTTTAAAGAAGTAATATATGTGAACATTAAATGTTTATATTAACCAATCTCTTTTTAACCAAATTAACTTCTATGTCAATTTTAATAGTTAATTTCTTAATTATATTATTATTTTTTGGAATATATTAAAAATCCATCAGTTAAATTTTTTACACTCCCATTAAATTACTTTTTTTATAAATAAAAACAGAACAGGGAATTTTAAAAAGAAATTATGCAATTAAAGTTTAGAAAATAAAGAATCATTAAGTTTTTGAAAAGAGCCCAAATATAATAAAAATATAATTTTATTAATGGTAAATTATAATAAGTATCAAATGAGGAATTACAATGGGATTTTTTGATAGATTTAAAAAGAACAAAAATGCAAATAAAAAAGTAAAAAGGGTTGAAAGAAAAAGAAAAGCAATTGATAAACAGCCAGACATTGAAGAATCCCAGTTAGCTTTAAGAGAAATAGCTGTTAACAGTAAAAACAGACACGAAAGAGCACAGGCTACAGATTCAATTACAAATCAGTATGTAGCATTGGATATAGCCAAACATGTAACTGACAGAGCTATAAGATTAATAGCTGCAAATAAAATTCAGGATGAGGATCTTTTGTGGGATGCAGCTGAAAATGCTGAATTTTATGATGTCAGAAGCTTTGCTTATGAAAGATTAGGTGAAAACAACAAGTCAATAGCTGAGATTGTCATTAATCAAAAAAAGAATAAGCATATAACTGAAATCTTTGAAAAAATCGAAGATGAGGAAACATTAAAGGATATTGCTATTAATGCTATTGACAGGAAATTTAGAAAATTATCTTTGGAAAAAATTGACAGTCAGGAAATACTGGAAAGCATTGCATTTGAAGCTAAAGATAAGGAAATCAGAAAAATGGCAGTTAATAAAGGCAATTTTTATAATGAAGAAGTGCTTCAGAAGGTAGCTGTTGAAGATAAGGATGACGGTGTAAGAATAGCTGCTATAAATAAAATCAACGATGAAAACAAATTAGTTGAAATAGCTAAAAATGAAGAAAATACAAAAGTGAGAAATGTTCTTTTAAGTAAAATTGTAAATCCCAAATTATTGGAAGATATTGCACTTAACTCCCAAACTGCTGATATTCGTTTGGATTTGGTAAAAAGGTTAAATAATGAAGCTTTGCTTGAAAAAATAGCTTTGGAAGATAAGGATAGTATTGTTAGAACAGAAGCTATTAAAAAACTTGATAATGAAGAGATTTTAACTGAAATAGCTAAAAGTGAAGCAGACCGCTTAGCCCGCCAGAGTGCAGTTAAAAAACTTACTTCTCAGGAAACACTGGTCAATATAGCTCTTGAAGATGTAGATTCATTTGTAAGAGCACATGCTATTAACAATCCTAATCTGACTGATGAGAAGTTGTTTGTTGAAATAGCTGTTAACACTCCTTTTAAAGAGACTGCTGATGAAGCTATTGAACATATCAGCAAAGAATCTTCATTTATTCAGATTTTACATAATGCCAAATTAGAGGAAGTTAGAAAAGAGACTTTATCTCATATTGATGATATTAAAGTCCTGATTGAAATAATTAAGGAAAATGAAGATACCGAATTTTCTCTAAAAGCTTTAAATAAAATCGATGATGAGGATATTTTACTTAAAGTTTATGGAGCCAATATTGCAGAGGAATTGTCTGTAAGAGCTGTTTCTAAAGTTAAAACACAAAAGCCTTTAATCGAATTAATTAAAAATGAACCTTCCTGGAGAATTCGTGAAGCTGCTGTTAAAAATATTTCAAATAAGAAAGTTTTAAAGGAAGTTGCAGCAGGTGATGAAAGCGAATATGTAAGAAGTGTTGCAAAAAACAGAATTTAAAAAAGAAAATAGCTAAACTATTTTCTTATAAATAAAATTCACTTTCTTTTCTTTTGCTGAAATTAGCTAGGAATTTTTCTTTCATTCCTTCAAATAAGTCTCCGGTAAAGTATCTTGCATCTTCAGGACATGCATATATACAGGCAGTACATGCACTGCAAAGATCAGTATCTGTTTCTGCAGGATCCATATCTGGAATAGCTTCTTCAGGACAGGATGAAACGCACTCGTAGCAGTAAACACATAATGATTCATCACATATTGGAGCTAATGGAACTTTTTTATATTCGCAGTATGGTTTATTGCCTGGAACTTCAATGTCTTCAAATTCTTCAGAATCTAATTTTTCTTTGCATTTTTCTACAAATTCATTAAGTTTTTCCAAATCTTTGCTGTCTGGTCTTCCTGTTGCAACATCTGTTACTATTGAGTGCTGACTGACTGTTGCACCGGTTCCTGCAATGTTAAATCCATTTTCTTTTAATATGTCGTTTAATTCAAGTAGTGCATCTCCGATATTTACATTTCCGTAGTTTACAATAGCTATTGCAGGAATATTTTCTCCTTTGAAATTCATTAATTTTTTGCTGGCTGTTTTTGGAAGTCTTCCAGCAAAAATAGGCATTCCTACAATTACTAATGTGTTATCATCAAATTCTTTAGGAGTATTTCCACTGGCTGCATTTAATAAATCATATTCTTCCTGTGTACCTTCGAATTTATTGGCTATTTCATCTACTATTTTCCTTGTTGTACTTGATGGGCTAAAATAGATTTTAGCAATTTTTGTAAATGTTTTCATACTCTCACCTTTGTTTTATTAATAATAATTATGTATTATTTAAATGTGTTGTTTAAATATTATTTAATATTTTATACTATAATTGTATTTTTGTATAGTTTTATTTGGTATAAATTAGATTATCTAAACAAATTTTTGTTTTAATTTGCTTTTAAAGTATTTTGTTTAGTTTGATAAAAAACTTTAAATGATATTACGACACATATATTATATTAATATGATTATGTTAGCATAAGAGGTGAAAAATATGGGTAATAAGAAAACAGCTATGGTAGGAACTCCTTGCCAAATTTTAGCAGCTACAAAAATTAATAGATATGAAGAAAAAACCGGCGGTTCTCCTATTGATGTTAAAATAGGTTTGTTTTGTATGGAAAACTTCTCATACCAGTATCTTAAAAGATATTTAAAAAGTCAGGGTATTGAATTATTTGAAGTTAAAGAATTTAGAATAGAAAAAGGACAATTTGTTGCATATTTAATAGATGGTAATGTATTTAAAATACCAATAGCTGAAACTGAACCTTTTACTCGTAAAAATTGCCATATCTGTACTGATTATACTTCTGATGTTTCAGATATTTCTGTTGGATCTGTTGGTTCTCCGAAGTATCAGTCAACTGTTATTGTAAGAACTGAAAAAGGTAAACAAATAATTGATGCATGTATAGCTGAAGGATACATTGAAGCTGAACCGATTTCCAAAAAAGGTCAGGATTTATTGGAAAAAATAGCTAATCAGAAAATCACTAAAAATACAAGGATTTACAAGAAACGGGAAGCTATCGGAAGACCTGTTTTATCAAAAAGACAAATATCTGAAGAAGAGTTTTATGATGAATGCAGCAAATGCCAATTTGATAACTTGCAAAACGATGTAATCAGTGTAGGAGCATGTGTTTTATGCGGTGCATGTGAATATGTCTGTCCAATTGAAGCTATTCAGATAAACAACAGAAAACCGGTATCAATAAAAGAATGTGAAGAAGAATGTCATGCATGTTACTTTGCATGTCCTAGAACATTTATCAGTGATGCAATATATCCTGAAGGAATTGATGAACAGCCGTTAGGTGAATACCTTGAAATTTACTCTGTAAAAGCAGATTCAATTATGGGTCAGGACGGTGGTGTAGTATCAGCTATTTTAGTATACCTTCTTGAAAATGACATTGTTGATGAAGTTTCTGTTGTTGGTGAAGATAAAGATGCACCTTGGAGACCTGAATCTTATCTTACATCTAAAATCCAGGATGTTATTAAAGCTGCCGGAACCAAATACAGTACAACTACAATTGGATTTAAGGCATTAACAAATAAGAAGTAAATCTTCTTACTTTTACTTATTTTTTAAACTATTTATAATATAAAAAATACATTTATTTAGTGGTGATATGATGGAATTAATGAAAGAGCTTTCTTTAACTCCAGGTGTTTCTGGATCTGAAGAAAAAATAGCAAACATTATTAAAAGAGAATTAAAAGATGTTGCTGATTCTATTGAAGAAGACAGTATGGGTAATGTAATAGCTACTAAAAAAGGTGAGAAAAAAGCACCTACTGTAATGTTAGCTTCCCATATGGATGAAATCGGATTGATGGTCAGATATATTGATGAAAAAGGATATGTCAAATTCTCAACAATCGGTGGAATTAATGACCAAATGCTAATGAATCAGTCTGTAATTATTCACAGCAGCATTGGAGAAGATGTTCCGGGGGTTATCGGCTCAAAACCACCTCATGTTACAAAACCTGAAGAAAGAAACAAAGTTGTAAAAGCAGACGACATGTTTATTGATATCGGTGCAAAAGACCAGGAAGATGCAGAAAAAATGATTCGCATTGGAGATAAAATAAGTTTCAGAGCCTGGTTTGAAGAATATCCAAACGATTTAATTATGGGTAAAGCATTAGATAATCGTGTAGGCTGTTATGTAATGATGGAAGTTTTAAAAAGAGTAAACACAAGAGCTACTGTTTACGGTGTAGGTACTGTACAGGAAGAAGTAGGTCTTAAAGGAGCAAAAACTTCTGCATTTAAATTAAATCCTGATATAGCTATTGCATTAGACGTTACCTTATCCGGAGACCATCCTGGAATTAAACCTGAAGAAGCACCAGTGGTAATGGGTAAAGGTCCGGCTATAATTTTAGCTGATGCAAGCGGACGTGGAATCCTTACTCAACAATCAATTAAAGACTTGCTTATTAAAGCAGGTGATGAAAATGAAATTGATTACCAGTTAGAAGTAAGTGACGGCGGAACAACTGACGGTACAGCTATTCACTTAACAAGGGAAGGAATTCCAACTGGAGTTTTATCAGTTCCAACTAGATATATACATACTACTGTAAGTGTCTGCAGTATGAAAGATGTTGAATCAACTATTCAGTTAATTACAGAAGCTATAAACTCTTTATAGCTTTTTTCAATTTTTTTGGAGATTATAAAAAATGTTTAAAACTACTGTCACACCAAAATTTGGAGATCTTGATGGTTTAAGGCATATTAACAACAATACATTAGGTGATTGGTTTGAAACCGGGAGAAATGAATTATTCAGAATATTCACTCCTGATTTAAAAGTTGATTATGAACACTGGAAATTAATTTTAGTTCATAATGATTATGATTACTTAAAACAAATTTTTTTAGGTCATGATGTTGAAATAAGGACTCATCTTTTAAAAATAGGAAACAGCTCTTTTACATTAGGTCAGGAAGCATGGCAAGACGGAAAATTAAAAGTTAAAGGAACTTGTGTTCTTGTTCACTTTGATTTTATGGAACAAAAATCAGTTCCAATACCTGATGATATCAGATTGCAGCTTGAAAAACATTTAATTCCTGTAGATGAATTTGGAAAAGAATAATTATTTAAATCTGTCATCAGATTTTTGAGATTTAGCCTTTTTATGGTTATTCTCAAACCAACCTATTTTTAAATCATCAATTGTGTCTTCGTATAGTTGGGGAACATAAGGTTTAATGTCCAATAGGGGTGTACCATTCAGAACATCAATATTTGATATGTATATGGTATTTCCTTTAATTTTATCTAATTTTACTACAGAAGAACCTATGCGGTTTGGTCTTTTGGGAGATCTTGTTGCGAAAACTCCGTGTGTGTTGTTGTCCATAAAAGGTTTTACTTCCAGCAGATATCCTTCAACTTTATGGAGCAGGTAAAGCAAATGTATGTGGGAAAAATCTTCCAAATCCTTTAAACCTGCTGCATATTTTTCATCAAGTACTATTTTTCCTTTAATGCCTTTTGCACCTGTTGGCTGTATAGGCATACCTTCAATATTTTCAAACTCGGTATGTATAGTTCCAATAGATTCTAATTCGATTTTCATATTTTTTAATTTAAATTTCAATTTATTTAAAACAATCGAATCTGTATTAAATAGGAATTTTAATAATGATTCTGGCTTTTTGGTTGTAGAATTTGGATTATATATTGGTATTGGTGATAAAAAATAAGTTTGTAGGTAATTATTCTTTACCTACAATAATTTCAGTTGATTTGATGATAGCTGTTGCATCATCTCCTTCTTTTAAACCGAGTTTTTCAACGGATTCTTTGGTAATTAAAGCTGTAATTTCACCAGGTTCTTCAACTTGGATTTTAACACTGGCCATAACTCCACCAGTTTTAATGTCGGTTATTTTTCCATTCATTTTATTTCTAGCACTGATTTCCATTTTAAAATCTCCTTAGGATATTTTCAATAATATATTAATATCGAATTGCATATAAATCTTTCGTTTTATGGAATATTAAACCTTTTTACAACGATTACATATTTTTTTACATATCGATATTTAAAGTATTATTTAAATACAATATATTAATATGAATAAAAAGGTTGTATTTTTAATAAGCTTATTTTTTCTGCTGTTAACAATACCATTGGCTGCAGCTGATGATAATATAACTCAGGAAAATTTATGGTATGTAAAAGCAGGACCAAATGATGGAGACGGTTCCAGCAGCAATCCATTTAATTGTTTAGATTCAGCGTTAAACAAAGCTAATGATAACGATACTATTATCGTCAATAATGGATATTACAATGGTCCGCATAATAATAGACTGGAAATATCAAAGAATAATCTGAATATTATTGGCTGTGAAAACACTGTTTTTACCGGGCAAAATTATGAAAACTTTTTTAAAATAACAGGCAATAACATAACAGTTAAAGGAATCACATTTACTGAAGGGTATGGCGGAATAACTGTAAATAAAGATGCCAGCTTAAAAATCATGGATTCAAAATTTATTGAAAACAGCGGAATCAATGGAATATGCATTGATAATCACGGTAATTTAACAGTAATTTCCAGCTATTTTTCAAATAATACAGCAATACGTGATGCAGGATGCATATCCAGTCTTGAAAGGAGCCATACAACAATAATTAACTCTACATTTGAGTTTAATAGTGCTGGAAGAAATGGAGGAGCACTTAAAATAAATGATTCTTATGCAGATATTTTCAATTGCAGTTTTATTAATAACACAGCTTCAGGTAATGATAATTATGGCGGAGCTGTTTATCACTGGACAGGAATAACAAGAATTTATAATTCATCATTCATTAATAATACAGCAGGCAAATGTGGTGGAGCAGTTTATACAAACGGAAAAAATGGATATGGGATTTTTGAAAGTTATAACTGCGAATATTTAAACAATACATCTCCGGAAGGTGGGGCAATTTATATAAGAAGTACAGGGGGTCAGATTAACTATTGCGGATTTATCAACAATACCAATACAATCTATTATGAAAATTTCAAGGAAAAAATGGATTTGAATGATAACTGGTGGGCAGATAACAATCCGAATTTCAGTAATTTAATAAACGGTCAGATAAGCATTAAAAACTATACTGCTGTAAAACTGAATATGGATTCTGAAGTTAAAGTTAATACACCAACAGCTATTAGGTTGATATGGAACAATGCAGTTTTTAAAAGAAATGCAATATTTAAAAGCACAGGTGGGGATATAAGCGGAAACATATTCACAACCAATACTTCAGGTAAATATGTGATAACTGCTATTGTGGACAATGAAATCTTAAATACAACTGTTGATGCAGTTCAAAATGCATTTTTAAGTCTTAATGATCTTGACATGTATTATAAAGACGGATCCAGATTAATAGCTAATTTGTCTGATAATTTCAAAAAGCCAATAGCTAATGCTATAGTAACATTTAATATCAATGGAGGAGTTTATAATCGAACAACAGATAATGAAGGTTTGGCATTTTTAACAGTCAATTTGAAAGCTAATCACTATCTGGTTAATGTAAGTTATAATGGAAACTTCACTTACAATCCAACTGAAGCTAGCGGAAAAATAAATGTCAAATCAACTGTTTTAGCCAGAGATACTGTTTTAATGTATCAGAATGGTACAGACTTCATTGCTGAATTTTTAGATAATACTGGATGTGCATTAGCTAACAGTAAAGTTAAATTCAATATTAATGGTGTGTTTTACACTCGTGAAACTGATGGTAAAGGTGTAGCTAAATTAGGAATTAAATTAAGGCCGGACAATTATATTTTAACTGCCTATAATCCGGCAAATTCTGAAGAGAGAGGATTTAACATCACTGTAAAAAGTTTAATTGCAGCTTGTGATTTAACAAAATATTATTTAAATGCTTCCAAATTCAATGTAACACTTTATAATAAAGATGGAAGTTTAGCTATTAATAAAAATGTAACATTCAATATAAATGGAATATTCTATACTCGTGAAACTGATTTAAATGGTTCAGCTAGTTTAGCAATCAATTTAAGACCTGGAAAATATGTTATTACAACAATCTTTGACGGACTTGAAATAGGAAAGCAGGTTAATGTATTGCCGACATTAGTAACACGAAATCTTACTATGGAATATCTGGACGGTAGCAGATTTACAGCACAGGTGCTTAATGGTCAGGGCAGGCCACTAGCTAATCAAAATGTTTCATTTAATGTAAATGGAGTGTTTTATCATAAAATTACTGGTGCTGATGGTTTAGCTAGTTTAAATATTCGGTTAATGTCGGGGGAATATATCATAACTTCAATATGGAATGAATTCCAGACAGGAAATACCATAAAAGTTAGTTAATAATAAAAATAATTTTAATTATATGAGAATACCTGAGTTAAAATAGCTGTTGCATCATATCCGAAGACTGTCTGAAGTGCGAAAAATAAGAAAATCAGTGCCAGAACAACAAAAATAAACTTAATGTTTTTTACTATTAAGTAAATGACTAAAAACAGGATTATTAATTTAATAAAAAAAATTAGAGGTATAAAAATCAACCTCCAGCCAGTATTGTTTTGCTTCCATTATCTGAAATTTCTTCTTTTTTAAACTCAACATCATATTTTACTTTTTCAATTACTTCTTTTAGTGCATCAAGTGACTCTCCTCTATGGCCACCTAATACAGCAACTAAAAACAGACTGTCTCCTGTGTAAAATTCTCCAATATAATGTATTACAGATATTTCAAAAACATTGAATTTGATTTTTGCATCTTCAACAATATTTTCAATGTCTTTTAAGGTTTTTTCTTTATCGGGTGTAGTCAGTATGAGTTTTTCAAGGTTCATATTTTCTTCTTTTCCACGAACAATACCTTCAAAAGTAAAGATAGCTCCAGAATAATCTATTTTGTTTGATTTTTTCAAATCAGCTATTAAATCAGCCATTGTTACTTTATCTTCTTTTGCTTCAATAACTCTAACAACCATTTTTTAATCTCCAAGTTCACTTATTTCTTTTATAGCTAAGTTTTTTAATCTTTCAACACCATTTATTTCTTTTACAACATCTATTGTAGCTTGAGGAACAAGTTCCTGCCAGTTTTCATCTTTAAGCATTCTTTTTCTAATTTCTGTTCCGGATAAGTTCATTCTGTCATAAAGAGGAGGATTTCTGACTTCAAACCCTTCTTCATAAAAGAGCTGTTTAACTAATGAATTTCCAGAATAAACAACAGAAAAAGGAGGTGTCATCATCTTAACATGAGCAACCCATATTGCATTAAAATTAATATCTTCCATTGGTATGATGTAGTAGCTACCCGAATCGATATTATTTTCAATTAGTGCATGATTTAACATCACTACACGTTCTCCTGCAGTAAACGGGTCTTTTAATTCATGACTTTTTTGAGCACTGCCGATTCCTATTATTATTTCATCTACTTCTTTCAGTGTTTTTTTAATGACTTCAATATGTCCATTATGGACTGGCTGCATCCTGCCGATTAATATTCCACGAATTTTTTCCATATTAATCACTTTTTCAAATTATCTAATGTGTAAATTAGTTTTTCTGCAGTATTATGTTTTTCTTGCAAGGAATTTGTAATACAGGTTTCCATTAATAATGTGTTTATTCCTTGAGCAGCTATTGGCTCTGTAACTTTATGAGGACTTGTACCTTCTGTAAAGTTAAAATTCTCAATACTTAAATTATCCGCTATTATATGAGCATATTCATTTGATTTTGCACTATTATTTGATATTGAATAAATAAAATTGGAATATTCATATTTAGGATCAATTTCATGAACATCAATTACAACAAATGGATTATCTGCTTTTATATTGGGAACAATAAAGTCATGAGCTAAATTTTCACCAGCAGGTCTTGTGTCATCACGTGAAGTTAGATTATCATTTGCAACAACATAGTAAATTACGAATTTTTTAGTTAAATTATTCGTTCCGTTTTCTCCTGTAATATTAGCAATCGTTTTATTTACTTCTTCATGGATTTCATGTTCTCTAGGATGAACTCCAAGGATTACCCCAACAGTATCATTAGAAGAATTGTTTCCGGCTATAATTTTATAAACTGTTCCGTTTTCATTATTTCCAACAGTTGTCATATTATAGCAGTTTTCATCATCACTTTTTTTTTCAGGGTGGCTGATAACAACTGCAGTGTTTATCAGTACAACACCTATTAGAATGATTAAAATTAATTCGTACTTTGCTTTTTTATTCATAATTAACAACTAAAATTCTTTGTTTAATAAGTTATTGTTTTTAGTATAATAAAAGTTTTTGTAAAATTATATAAAACATGTTGATTAAAATTAAATTATAGTAAACTTATTAATGGAGTTTTATAATGGAAAAAAAGAATATGATGATAATAGCCGCAGTTGTTATTTTGGCTATTGTAATTGTTGTAGGTTTTATTTTTATTTCTGGTAATTCTAATGATTCATCTAAAGGATCAACTTCATTTTCTTCTCCTTTCATGGAGGGTAGTTTTGTAGGTAATGTTTCTTTAGAAAATGATTCTCTAGATTATGCTCATGCGTATAAAGATAAAGCTCATGATATAGAATATAATATTACTACAATGGATAATGCATCTGCATTAATGGAAATTTATGAATTCCAGGGTATTGGTACTCCGGAAAAAAGAACTTTCAATGGTCAGGAATGGAATATTTACTTTGGTGAAGCTGTTCCTAATAGTGGAGATAATAATTCTACAAAATCCAATGATACAATGGGAATTATTATTTGTGAAGTTCAAAAAGAAAACCAAGGTTATGTTATTAATGTAATCTTTGGAAATAATTCAGATGTTAACTTTACTAAAAATACTTATGGTGATTCATATATTGATTATGTGGAACCATTACTCAAATCTATTAGTTTAAAAGAAAGCAAGGATGTTCCATCTGTAGCTGATCAATTCGGATTGTCTCAGGATGAATTTAATCACCAAATTGATTTAATACATCAATATGAAGCAGGAAATACTTCTGTATTGGAAGGCAGTGTTTAAATGAAAATTACAGTTTTTCATGCAAATGAATGTGATAGAAAGAAATGCACTTCTATTAAAATGGAAAAATTAGGTAAATGTAAATTAGTATATAATATTAATAAAATACCTAGTGGAGCTGTTGTGTTAAACCCATTTGCCCAAAAAGCTGTTTCATACGAAGATTACAGATATGTTCACAGAAGAGGAATTGTAGGACTTGACTGTTCATGGAATGAAGTATCAAGTTCTAAAAAATTCTTCTCTTTATCTAAATATCATAGGTCTCTTCCGTTTTTAATAGCCACTAATCCTGTTAATTATGGGAAACCATGTATTTTATCTACTGTTGAAGCTATTTCAGCCACTTTATATATTACTCGTTTTAAAGATGAAGCAAAAGATATTTTAGATGGTTTTAAATGGGGACATACATTTTTAGAATTAAATCATGATCTTTTAGAAGCTTACAGTGAAGCTGATACTAGTAAAGACGTTGTTCGAGTTCAAAACGAATTTTTAGAATCTAAAGAATAATTTTAGATTTTTATTTTTTTTTTTTTTTTTTTTTTTAAAAAGCCGCTTTTTGATTTTTAAGTCAGTAAAATTACTGCAGATAATATTTTATAGTCTAAATTCTAAAACTGATATTATAATTTCATTTTAAGGATTTTTTGATTATGAAACATATGGAAAAGCTGCTTTGGTGGTTAATCACCGGTAAAAAAGGAAGCATTAACAGAGCTAAAATTATTAAAAAGATTAATGAAAAGCCATGTAATGCCAATCAATTAGCTGGTGAACTTAATTTGGATTATAAAACTATTAAACATCATTGATTTATATTACATTAGCTATTGTAGCTGTTGTTGGATTTTCAAGAATCTATTTAGGTGTTCATTATCCGATAGATGTTTTAGGAGGTAGTGGTGTAGGCGTTTTGTCTGGTTTGGCTGCTTTAAAATTAGGAGACTATGTATTAAAAATTTAGGTGTATATAATGGCAATTACTGAAGTTTTATCAATGTTTGTAGTTCATGTTATTGAAACATTAGGTTATTTTGGTGTTTTTATAATGATGACATTAGAAAGTGCCTGTATTCCTTTTCCAAGCGAAGTTATAATGCCTTTTGCAGGCTTTGTAGTTCAGGAAGGGCAATTAAGTTTTCTTGGAATTGTAGTTATCGGAACTTTAGGAAATCTTGTTGGATCTTTAATAGCTTACTTTGTTGGTTTGAAAGGTGGAAGACCAATTTTAGAAAAGTATGGAAAATACATTTTAATTACTGAAGATAAACTGGATTTGGCTGATGATATTTTTAATAAATACGGGGCAGCAACAGTATTTGTTGGGCGTATTTTACCTGTTATAAGAACTTTCATTTCCCTACCTGCAGGTATAGCCCGTATGGATATTAAAAAGTTTACACTTTACACAGCACTTGGATGTTTGCCGTGGACTTTAATACTTGCATATTTAGGTGTAATATTAGGTCAAAACTGGTCTGTTCTTACTAAGTATTTCCATATTCTTGATGCGGTTTTAGTTATTGCTGTTGTAGGTTTGATTTTATATTGGTGTTATAAATTTAAGAAATAATGAGGGTTTTAACTAAACATTTAAATACTATTAAAACAAAATAATTTATTAATAGTTATGATAATTAAAATTCTTATTTTTGTTTCATAACATATTTTCTTTAATTAAAATTACATTTTTCATGATTATAAGGAGGAGTTATTAATGGCAAGATTTGAAGAAGCAGAAAACAGAATGTTTAATGTTAAAATCTGTTTAAAATGTAATGCTCGTAACCCTGCTGCTGCAACTACTTGTAGGAAATGTGGGTACACAGGTTTAAGGTTCAAAGCAAAAGAACCAAGAGGATAATCTTATTCTCTTTACTTTAATTTCTTTTTTTTAAGGCTTATGTCTTTTTTAATATAATAATTACTTTATATGTTTATTTCTGATATTTTTTAGGTAAAAATCCTTGCAGTTTAGCTAATAAAATCATTTTATTAGATTTTGATTGCTTTAAGTGCTAAAATAGCTAAAACTGAGGTTAGTACAAAATACAGTTTTATGTTAAAGTTACTATTCTAACTGCTGAAGATGCTGATATCTGCATTTTATGTTTGGATAATGTTTATTTGTTTAATAAAAGTGAGGATAAGGTTTATCGTCCTGGTTTAAAGGATAATGTGCATCGTATTAGTGATTTGGATAATGATAGTATGTTGTCTGTGTATCCTAATTGCCGTTGTACAGTTACAGCTGTTTGTGAAACTAAAGGTGAACCTCCTGAAAATCTTATTGTCACTAGCTTAACTGAAGACAATAATTTCAATATATATTTTATGGGTCCAGATAAATGATTATATTTTATTTTAGGAAATACCTATAAATGCAGGTCTGATTTTGAATTAAATTATGGCTTTTTTGCAGACGACCTGACCGAAGAAGAACTAGATTTCATCAGACTATATATAAGAATGGTGATAATATTTTGAATTTTTGTTTAAGATGTTTGTTTGCAGGGGGTAGAAACCTAAAACAAGAATGGGAAGAATTTGTTGATATGGGATGTGTTGATATTTCTTTTGAGAGGCTTTGGAATTAGTAAAAACTGTTTTTTAAGAGGTTTAACTCTTAAAAAAACTTATTATTGTAGTTAGAAGATAAAAATAACAAATATATGAAAGAAGAGGAAAATGGGATGTATTCTGATAAAGGAATAATGTCTACAACTATTAGTGAAAATGTAAAAGAAGATATTTATGATGATGAATTGAATTATATCATTATAGATGAAGATAATAAAATATTATATGTTAAAGGAATTACAATTATTAATAATAATTTTGAAGTGATGTTACTTTCTAATGTTCAGTTAAAATTCTTTAGAAACATTGGAGAACACAAAAAAGTGCAATCAAAAAAAACAACAAGGAGACAAACAAAATGAAAAACAAAAATATAAATACAAAAATAGAACAATTAGAAAACAATGAGATATTTATTGACAAATTCAACAAAGGATTAATCATCCATAATAATAAACAAGAATATTTCATACCAGATTTGATGAGGAAAGTTACAATAAAACATGGAATAGAAAAAACCACCTTCAACCAAGAAGAATTGACACAACTATTCCTAAAACATAAAGTTTATGAAAAAATAACATCATCAGACTACTATAGAGTATTAACTGAATATGATTTCATAAAACAAAACATTCCAGACACATATGCATCAAAACAAGGAACACATTTCAAAGAAGCGAAGGAATATGCATTAAACTACTTCATTAACAATGAATATGTTCCAAGGGTATTAGAAGACACATTAAGCATATTAGAATATTATCCAAACATATATAATCTGCCATTGAAAGGATTCCATTACAAATACAATTATGCTGCACAAATACTTGAAGACTATAATGTAAATCATTTTGGAGATATTACAAAACCATTATATAACAAATCCTTCGCAGTATTAGAGCATGATACAGACACATTAATATTAAATAAATCTGGAAACAAAATAATAAATGGAGTAATATACAAAAATTCAATCAACGCCCTAAACATACTTATGATATTATGGGGTAGAGTATATGATAATATAATGAATGATCCCAAAGTACAATACGGATACAAATATAATCAAGAACCAGACACATACCAAGTAGCAAATTTTGCTGGTTGTTTAAACCAAATTAAGGAATTATATGGCAAAGATAGGCTTGTGTGTGATTTTAGAATTAACAGAGGAGTTGGATTATGAGGAGAATGACTAAAAATTTAGTTATATATGTTGAAGATTATAATGAATTGAATAATATTAAAATCAGTTCTTCAGAAACATATGACAATGTAATTATTAGAGTATTGAATGAGGTGGAGAATCGTGGCAAAGAAAGAAACTAAAACTATTAAAATATCAATTGAAGCATACACGAGATTGAAACATTGGAAGAATATTGATGAATCCAATCCTCAAGCAATACATAGGTTGCTTGAAGAATATAAATCATATGTTCATATTGACAGTCAAGAATATGTTGTTAATTATAAAGACACATCACTTCAGTTCAAAGTTGTGGGTGATGAATTGAAATATTATAATGTTTCCGAAGATAACTGGTGGAGTTCTATTGATGCATGGGTTGATGTGGCAAATGGTTTCCATTATGTGGAAGTCATTGATTTTTTCAAGAATTTCTTATTGAAGGAGTCTGCAATGATTTTACTTAAGGATATGGGTGATGAATTAGTTTATGGGGACTATGTTATTAAGAAATTATCATAAATAAATTTATGATGAAATTTTATACTAAAAAAATATTTGTTTTTTCATGCATTCCATATTAAAGTTGGTGGGGGAAGCAATTGATTAATATGAACAATTTTACAAATAAATAAACCTTAAATTTTTCTAACTGTCTACTGTGAATATTGAAGAAGACTTTTTATAAATGTTTTTTTTCAAAAAAATAATGAATTTTTTTATTATCTAATAATCCTCTGATTTTAAATCACTTTTTACATGATTTAGAAGCAAACTTAATTTAATGATTATGACACTTAAAAACAACCAATTCCGTGTCTACCTACCCTTAACCAAAAACCAATAAACAAAATATAACTTAAACGAAGACGGGACACTAGACATAATTGGAATAGCAAGTACAACAAATCAAGACTTGCAAAACGATATTATACAATCACCAGCTGTAAAAGCATTGAATGTACTTGTTTTATGAGGTCTGTAATAAAATATTAAAAACATAATATAGAATTATTAGATGAAAAAAGAACAGAGAGTAATAAAATCTCTAACTGATGTAATTAAACATTAATTTAATATAATATTGTTTACACAAATAGTTATATTAAGATATTTAGGGATTTTTATGGAAATGGTCGAAGAACATATTAAAGGCATATTAAAAAATAGGAAAATTCATTTTACTTTAATTGATCCGGATGAACAAACACCTCAGGAAGCTTTAAACATAGCTGAAGAAGCTATTCTTGGTGGAACTGATGGAATTATGATTGGTGGATCAACTGTTAATAATGATGAAGTTGATGAAACTTGTAAAATATTATCTGAAAATATAGAAGTTCCAATTATTTTATTCCCTGGAAATATTAATAGTGTAAGTAAATATGCTGATGCAATTTTCTTTATGAGTTATTTAAACTCTACTAATCCTTATTGGATTTATGGTGCTCAGGCATTAGCTGCACCAATTGTAAGGCAAGCAGGAATTGAAGTTTTACCAATGGGTTATATGGTTGTTCAACCTGGAGGAACTGTTGGCTGGGTAGGAGATGCTAAATTAGTACCTAGAAACAAACCAAAAATACCTGCAGCTTATGCAATGTCTGCTGAACTTTTAGGAATTAGATTTTTCTATATTGAAGCAGGTTCCGGAGCAGATAAACCAATTCCACCAGAAATGGTAGGATATACTAAAAAAGCTACTGAAGACATGATAATTATTGTTGGTGGAGGTATCCGTGATGGTGAAGCTGCATATACAGCAGCAAAAGCTGGCGGAGATATAATTGTTACAGGAACAATTGTTGAAGAAACCAATGATGTTAGAGGTAAAATTGAAGAAATTACATCAGCTATCAGAAAAGCTTCAATAGAATAGTTTTCAGACACTCTTACCTAATTTTTTTATTATTTAACTAACTTATTTTTATTAGAGATTATGTTAAATTCATTATATATTAAAGCAGCTAGTAAAAGAGGATCCATTAAAGAAATTATCCAGGAACTTGAAGGAAATTCCATTGTTTCAGATAACTGGAACGAAAAAAACATTACAGGCAGTGATGATGAATTTTCAATTGGTGCTGGCGACGGCAGTTTCAATAAAAAGAAATTTTTAGGATTTAACTTTTATGCAGTAGCTGCCGAGTCATTGATTTTTGACGGACAACTTAAAACAATTGAACAAAGTGACATTGATAAATTTCCTTATTTGTCATATTTGGATGAATTTTTAAGTAATTATATGTCTATTTTTGAGCTTAAATGCTGTTTAAGTTCTCTTGAAGAATATAATGTGGATTATTATTTAATAGACGGATCTATTTATGGAGATTTGCAGAATCCATTTCCAAGAGGTGTTGAAACATCTGCCAAGGCTAAAAAAGATTTGATATCTGCTACATTAAATGATTTTGAAGATATGGTTAAAAATCCCTCTGATAAAAGTGTTTATTCTCCAAAATTATTTAATAAATATTTTAAGATCTATCAGGAGCAAAAATATCCTTATATTTTGTATTTAACAACTATTGAAAGATTAATAGTCTTAAAAGAGATTTTAAAGAATCCTAAAAAAATGATAGCTATTTCTAAAAGTTCTTCAAATAATGATATTTTCCATAGTAATATTCCGGATATAGCTATTTTTGATAAATACACTCAAAAACAGGGTATTTCAAGAGTAATTCGTAAAAAAGTATCAAAAGATATTAATACAACTTTCCCGGTTTTTGATGAATTTTTTAAGGATTTAAAATTTACAATTTTTTATTTAAGATTAGATGATTATAAAAATGTATTGAAAGTGGAGCTTCCTTATGATGCTTCTATGGCTGAAATTGAAGAAATTGCCGCAAAACTTAAAAAGTTTTCAACAGATGGATATCCATATCTGCTTAAAAAAGCACATAATGATGTGGTTATTTCAGATAAAAACATAAAAGAGCTTATTAATATAGCTAAAGTTCGTGAAAAATCAGGTAGGGAAATGTTATAAATTAAAGGTGTGATATTGATGATTATAGGAAGATGTATAGGGGAAATTTCATTATTGGAAGTTGATTTTATTTCAAATTCAATGCCTCAGGTTGGAGAATATGTTTCCATTAAATATGACGGGAAAAATGTGTTGGGAATGATTGAAAACTTAGTTAGAGGTAATGTAGCATTAAATAGTGAAATATATGATGTAGATGACATTGAAACAATAACTAAGGTTAGCGGAAATGATTTATATGTTAAGGGAAAAGTTCGCTTACTTGGTGATGTAGATGATAATTTAAAGCTGCCAAGGATTCCTGCACCTCCAGGAACTCCGATTACAAAAGCAGATGATGAACTTCTAAAAAAAGTATTTAACTTGAAAAATCCGCTGAAATTAGGGACATTAGTTAATCAGAGTGATGTTGAAGTTAATGTGGATGTAAATTCTATTATGAACAGGCATTTAGCTATTTTAGCTATGACCGGAGCAGGTAAATCAAATACAGTATCTGTTTTAATTGACGGATTATTAAAATACAATGCCCCTGTTTTTGTTTTTGATATGCATGGAGAATATGTGGATGCCACCTTTACAAATGGTGAAGTAAACGTTATTGAACCTGTAATAAATCCAATATACATGTCCTTTTCAGAAATTAAAAATTTGGCTAATATTAAAGGTTCAGCTCATATTCAGGAAAGATACTTCAGAAAAGCATTTAATGAAGCTCGTAAGGTTATAAGCAGTGGTGGATCTAGCTCAAAAGACTTTTTAGAAATTATTTTTACAATTTTAGAAGACAAGTACAATGATGAAAACAGTAGTTCCAATGAAAAAACTAAAATCATGGATGTTATGAATAAGGTTGATGATTTAAGAGAAAAATATGATAATCTTTTCAATATAAATAAAGGCAATATTTTAGGAACTATTAAAATAGGCAAAGCTAATGTTTTGGATTTAAGTCAGGCTGATGAATCAACTGCTGAAGTTCTTGTAAGTCATATTATGAGAAATTCATTACAGTATAGGAAAAATGCAGTTCATAAAACAAGCAATAAAACCTTGGATTTCCCGGTATTTTATATTCTTGAAGAAGCACATATTTTAGCTCCTAATAAAAGAGATTCCAACTCCAAATTCTGGATTCAAAGAGTAGCTAGGGAAGGACGTAAATTCGGTCTTGGATTATGTTTGGTAAGTCAGTCTCCAAAAACAGTGGACCATGATGCATTATCTCAAATGAATAACATGATTATTTTAAGATTAGTTGAACCTGAGGATCAAAGGCATGTACAATCAGCTAGTGAAAGCTTATCTGGTGATTTGGTAAAACAGTTACCTTCCTTAAATGTTGGTGAAGCTATTTTAACAGGACTTATGACAAATGTTCCGACACTGGTTAAAATCGATGAATTTAAAGGTCGCAGACATGGTGGAGACTTGGATATTGTATCTATGCTGGATAATTTTAAGGAAGATGAAGCTGAAGAAATCAAAAAACAGGAAGAATACATTCTTAATTTAGGTTACGACTATTGATTTAATCATATTACTTTTCTAATGCTACCATAATATTAAATATTACTATTAGCTATATAATTAATTGTTAAATGCTTTAATTTTAGAGTGTTTGTTGGTTATATAAAAAATTTAAAAGGTAATATAATGAAATTTGCACATTTGGCAGATACTCATTTAGGTTATAGACAATTCGGCTTACTTGAGCGGGAAAAAGACTTTTATGAAGTATTTGATAAAATTATAGATAAAATAATCGAAGAAAAAGTTGATTTTGTAATACATAGTGGAGATTTGTTTGATTCAGCAAGACCATCACCATCTGCTCTTTTAGCTTTTCAAAAAGGTTTGCTTAAATTAAAAGGTGCAGGAATACCAATGTATGCTATTGCCGGAAATCATGATGTTGTAAATCGTAATGGAGCTATACCTCCTCAGGTCTTATTTAAAAAATTTGGTTTAAAATTAATAAGCACAATTAATACGAATTATATGCATGATGATGTTTTTATTGCAGGATTGCCATTTCTTCCAGCTTCCCAAAACAAAAATCTTAAAAGCAAATTAGATGAATTGTCCAAAAAAGCAGAAAATCATGAAAAATCTATTCTTGTTTTACATCAGGGAATTGACAAATATTTCAATTTACAGTATGAATTGGAAATTGGAGATATTCCTGATAATTTTGATTATTATGCATTAGGCCATATTCATAATTATATTTGTGATGATTTTGGTAAAGGAAAACTTGTCTATCCGGGATCAACTGAAACATGGAATGTTAGTGAGTTAATAGACCTTAAAAAGAATGGTAAAGGTTTTGTTGTAGTTGATTTAGACGGACCAAAAATGAATGTTAAAAGAATTAAAATGGATATTCCTCGTGAATTCATTGTAAAAACTATTGATTATAGGAATTTAGGTGCTGAAATAGATTCTATTAAAAATACAATAAAAGACTTTGATAAACAGCCTATTTTAAATCTTAAAATCAACAACATTGATTCAAATATAGGGGAAATATATGAATTTATTAATAGGGAACTTGGTGATTTGGCATTAATGATCAGGCCTACATTTAATGTACTTGATAGGGAAGTGGATGTTAATGCTATTATTAATGATAAAAATGCTTTAGGTCCTAAAGAGCTTTTAATTGATGAATTAAAAGAGTATGATAGTGAAGATGTCAATAATTTAGCTATTGAATTATATGACTTGCTTTCAAAAAATAAAACAGATGAATCTGAGGATTTAGTTAATCAATTTTTCAATGAAAAATACAATATTATAAATGATGATTCTGGTGATGAAATAACTGAAAATAAACCTGAAGACGGTCAGGTAAGATTTAGTGGGGCTCTTCAATGATTTTTACAAAATTAACATTAAACAATTTCAAATCCTATAATCATGAAGTTATTAGATTTGGTGATGGGATTACAGTTATTGTAGGGGAAAATGGTGCTGGAAAATCTACTATTTTAGAAGCTATTAGTTTTGCATTATTCAAACAGCATACTGCTAAAAAAATTGATGATTTAGTGAGAAATGGCAGTAATGAAAACATGTATGTTGATTTGGAATTTATTTCTAATGGTAAGGAATATAAAATTCATCGTGAAAAAACCAAATCCGGTTTAAAATCAACAATTCTTAAAAAAACCACTTCTAAAGGTCAATTTATTCCATCATGTGCTGGAGATAAAGAGGTAGCTAATGAAATTCAGTCTATTTTGGATATTGATTCAGATTTGTTTTTAAATGCAATTTACATAAGGCAAGGAGAAATTGCAGAATTAGTTGATAAAACTTCCTCTGAGAAAAAACAATTAATTGGAAAACTATTAGGTTTGGATTCTCTGGAAAAAGCCTGGAAAAACTTACAGCCTATTATTAGCAATTATGAAAAAGCTCAGTCAGAACTTAAGGGTAAGTTATTTTCATCTGAAGAGTTAAAAGAGGAATATAATCATAAAAAAGCATTATTGGATAGTCTTAAAGAAAAAGGGCTTGCTTTAGAAAAACAGATTGAAGAAGTTAAAGAGATGAAAGCTGAAAAGCAAAATGAAAAAACCAATATGGAAAGAGAAAAAGAAATCTTTGATAACTTCAATAATAATTTAGATGCTGAGAAAAAAAGATTGGATTCTCTTGAAAATGATAAAAGAGCACTTCAGGATAATTTAGATGAAATAAAAAAAGCCGAAGAGCAAATTGTAAGATTGGAAAAATTTGTTAAGAAATTACCGTTATACTTGGACTTTGAAAAATCTGTTACAAGTATTCAGCAGTTGGAACTTGATAAACAAAAAATTGAAAAAGATTTAGATTCAATTGCAACACAGGAAGAACTTTTAGCATCTAAAAAAGAAGGATATAATAAATTTTTAGTAGCCGATGAGAAAATTGAAAAATTAAACAATCAAAAAATTAATCTTGAAAAAGAATTAGCTACTCTTACCCAACTTGAAAAAGATAAAAAGCAACTTCTTAAATCAATTGAAGGAAATAGAAATGAAATTGAAAGTTTTTTTTCTGTAACTAAAGATAAATTATATGATAGTGGTTTGTCTCAGGATATTTTAGCTGATGTTGATAATTTCAGTCATTTAGAAGAGGTTACCAACAACTTCAGTGAGGAAGTTTCTAATAAAGTTAAAGATTTAAGTCTTGAGATTATTTCTAAAAATGAGGAAATTGTTAAATTTAAACAAGCTATTGATACAGCACAAAAACCTTTAGATGAATTATTGGATGTTGAAAATAAATGTCCTGTTTGTAAATCTGATATTAATCCTCAAAAGAAAAATGAATTAATTGATTCTTATAATAGTGAAATTAATGTTAATAAGAAAGCTATTGTAGAAAATAATGAAAATATTCGCCTTTTGAATAAAAATAAAGATAGTTTTGAAGAAAAATATAATAAACTTCAGGATTTATCTAAAGATATTATAGGATATAAAAATAAATTTGACAATTTAGAAAAAGATTTGGTTAAACTTAATGAGATTGATGAAGGATTAGAATCTAAAGAGTACACTAATAATAAATTAGGTGAACTTATACTGGATATATCTAAAGAAAAAATTGGCCGTGAAGAAAATAAAGAAGATTACAATGCATATATAAAATCAAAAGGAGCACTAGATGTTTTAAGTAGTAAAACTGAACTTCAATATAAATTAAATCAGGTTAATAATGAAATTGATGTTCATGTTAAAAATATCAAATTAGCTATTGACCAGGATCCTCATTTAAGTGGTGATATGAGTACTGCTGATTTACAAGCACGTATTACTGATTTAAAAAATAAGGAAGAAGAATTTAATCAGCTTAAAGGTTTTGTTCAAAATAAAAAAGCTTTTGAATCTCAGTTAACTTCTAAAAAAGATGATATTGGTGTTTCACTTAATCAAATTGAAATCTTGAAAAATAAAATAAATGCTTCTGTTTATGATAAAGAAAAATATGAAAAAGTAATTTACTTTTACGAAGTTTATGAAAGAAGATATGATGAGTTTACAAATGAGCTTTCAGGAATTAAAGGTCAAGCTAAAGAATTAATAGCTAATGTCAATGATTTAACAGAAAAAATATTAACTAACTATAAATTCCAACAAGAATATAAAAACACTACAGATTATATTGATTTATTGAATCATATTAGAACATTATATTCTAAAAACGGTATACAAAAAGAGTTAAGGAATCGTTCAAGGCCTGTAATTCAAAAATACACTAAGGACTTCTTTGATGAATTTAACTTTAATTATTCTGATTTAACATTGGATGAGGACTATGAAGTAACTGTATTTGGTCCTGAAGGTGAATCTTCAATGAGTATGGTTAGTGGTGGTGAAAAAATAGCTATTGCACTTGCTTTAAGACTTGGTATTACTCAGGCTATGGCAAAAGGTGATTTGGACACTATTCTTTTAGATGAACCTACAATACATTTAGATAGCTTTAGAAGACATGAATTAATTAATCTGTTAAAAGACATGACTGTTTTACCGCAAATGATTATTGTGACTCATGAAAGTCAGCTTGAAAATGCTGCAGATAATTTGATTAAAGTAGAAAAAGATAATGGTATTTCAAAAGTATCTAGTTAGATACTTTTATTTAATTTTTTTTAAGTGATTAATTTAAATTCTGCCTATTTCCTCAGCATTTTTTATTGCATCTATAATACAGTTAGCATTCCATCCTACAATTGTTGATGCTTCTTTTTCCAAGTTTTCAGGAACTTCTTCAAGTCCATGTGGTCTTACAAGAACTATTGGAATATTATAGTTTTCACTAGCTTTAATTAAATCATTAAAAGTTTCTTTATTGTAATTATATAAACCTGCTAAAAGTATTATAACATCTATTTTTTCAAAAAATTCTTTATTGGCTGTTGAATAAGACCCGGAAATAGATTCTTTCCATAAAAAATCATTTTTAGAATACATTTGTTCAATAAATTTCATATATTCCTTATTTTTGTCATAACCGTTACTAATGATAAGACGATATATTTTATTATCATTTTCCTCTTCAAACATTATTTCACCTTTTAAATGAATTATGAATGTTATAATATTTATACTTGAATAACAATATTTTATACTGTTATAAATAATAATAAAGGTATTTTTTTATGAAAGCAGCAGTTATAGGTTTAGGTGTAGAAGGAAAAAAAGCAGTTAATTCTCTTTTAAATCATGGTTGGGATGTTTATGCAACTGATTTAAATAGTAAAGTTGATTTATCAGATTTGGAATTACCTATGATTTCAATGAATTTGGTTAGTGGTGATGAAACTGTTTCTATTGTTTCTGATAATTTAACTGTTGATTTAGGTTTTTCAAATTCACATGCAATTGAAGAATGTGATGCAATAGCGATTAGTCCTAGCATGTATGGGGGAGCTTTTGCAAATAAATTGCTTGAAAAAGGTAAACTGTTAAGTAATGTTGTAACTAAGCATAAAGACCTTTTTACTATTGGCATTACTGGAACTAATGGTAAAACTACTAGTGTTCATATGTTAAAAACTATTTTGGAAAATGCTGGTAAAAAAGTTTTAGTCGGTGGAAATGGTGGTGGAGGCTTTTCAGGTTACTATGATTTAGTTTTAGAAGCCTCAAATGACGATTATGATATATTACTTGTTGAAGTTTGTGACATGACACTTGATTTTTGTAATTATTGTTTTGATTTTGACATGGTAGGCCTTACTAATATTGGTAATGATCATATGAATGTTCATAAGACAATAGCCAATTATAAAAATACTTTAGTGAGATTCTTTGAAGGAAAAACGATTTTTACAGCTTTTAATCAAGATTTCAATGCTGATTTTAAAGAAGTTGCTGATAAAGCTATTCCTTTTTTTGAATATGATGAAAAGTTACAGGTTTGTGGTAGATTCAATGCATTAAATGCTGGTTTGGCTGCAGCTATAGCTACTGAATTAAAAATATCTAAGGATAGTATTATGAAATCTTTAGCTGATTTTAAAGCAGTTGAAGGTAGAATGAATGTTTATAAGATTAATAATGCTTCTATTTTTGTAGGTAAAACTGATAATTCTGATGCATTAACTTCAGTTTTAAGTGAAAATGATTTCTATGCATTATTTATAGGCACTCCTAGAGCTAATGAAGAACATAGATTAAGTATTTTAGATGAAGCAGTTAAATATAATCCTGAAGTCATTGTTCTGTTTCCGGGATTAGATGATACTATTGATATGGGATTGTATCGTTTAAATAGTCTTGGTTATGAAGGCAGAATTGAGATAGCTAACTCATTAGATGAGATAATTGCCCTTATTGCTGAATTCTCTCATGAAGATGCACTTTTCATTGGAGGTAATGGTCAGGAAGCTATTATTGAAATCCAGGAAAGAATAAGGCTCTTGTCTGAAAACCTTTAGTTTGTATTCATTGAAATGAAAATATATAAATATAATAGTAACTAAATATACTATTGTTATATTATTATTGAAGGTGTTAAATAATATGAGTTATAAATGGAGAAGTACATCTATTAAGATAATATTGGCATTATTCTTTATTTCTTTACTTTTATTCGCATTTTCTTTTGTAAATCATAATACATACACTGGTGAATCCTTTGCAAATGAATATAATTTGCCTATTGGCCAATCTATGTTTGAAGGGGATTCTATTTTAGGTGAGAATCAGTCAATTCAGGTACCTTTATTAGGTAATCTGCCTTTTATAGCTCACCAGATTACTAGTCTTGATTTGCAGGGTATATTAATAACTTTAACAACAGGAACTGTTCCATTTGACTTTGCTACAATATCTAGTGAAGGTATAGATTCTTATGGTAAAGCACAGGGCTTTGAAGGTCCAGGTTATTTAACTTATGAAGGTAATCAGTTAGCTGTTAAAGCGCCACATACTTATGTATGGGGTTACAGTGCACCTTATAAGGTTTTAACCAAAACATCTGATGGTGTTGATGTTGTAGAAAATGGTACTGTCGTTAAATCAATTCCTACTTCAGAAATTAAAAACACTGATTTTGGAAGTAAGTATTACAATACTACAACTATTCAAAATTGGTATAATTATGATTCTGACAAATCTAATTTCACATTAGAGCGAGGAATTGTTAACTTTTCTGATGGAAGAAATGATATAAGTGCTGGTAATGTATCAATTATATTTGGTAACAATGTATCTGATTATGTAGCTGCATATCCTGATGGCACTCCTATTGTATTGTATATGGGTAATGTTACAGAAGAGGATGGTGAAGTTTATTCTACTTCTTTAGGTTCTCACCCTGAATATGGGGATGGGGTAAGAGAATTTAATGCAAGATCTTTTGTAGATGCATGGAATAATACAGTAATTCCACCAAATTCAAGTGGGAATGGAAAAGCATATATTGATTTTGGTTCTGCTTCTGACAGTAATGCTCCTGGAGGTAGTGCTTCTCATGGTGTATGTCCGCCAGCTAGGGTATTAAGAGCAGCTGTTCTTGCTGAAGGATTTGGATTGCCAGTAGGTATGTGTGGAGATAATGATGCAGTATTATTTGGATTTAATCCTTCTGAAGATATTAAAGTTACAAATAATCATGATTATCCAGTTAAAATAGTGATGTGGACTGAAGGTTCAGGTCCGAGTATGGCAATTTACGGTAAGATAGAAAGATTTATTCCAAGTTGAAGATAATTATTTATCTTTTACTTTACTTTTTTTTAGTGTTTATTATGACAGTTTCAGCTATTATTACCGCTGCAGGTAAAAATTCCCGTATGAGAAAAGATCAGATTTCTAGAAATATTTCAGTAAAAAACAAACTTATTCTTCCGTTTCATAATAAAACTGTTTTAGAGACAACTATTGACAATGCATTATCTTCAAATGTAGATGAATGTATTGTGGTATTAGGCCATTATAGTGATGAAATAAAAGAAGCTATTTTTGATAATTATAAAGACTCTGTAAAATTTGTAGAAAATAATCCTGTTGATGTAGGTTTATCAGTATCTCTTTTAAACGGTTTAAAAAATATCAGTTCTGATTTTGCACTTTGCATAACTGGAGACCAGCCAACAGTATCAAGTGAAACATTTGATGAAATGATTAATGTTTGTAAAAATTCAGATAATTCTGAAAAAACAATAGCTATTTTAAGACGTAGAAAAACAGGTTTATTAGACACTGCTGAGGGATTAGGAATGCCTTTTGTAGCATTTAAAGATAATTTAATAAAATATTTGGAAAATGAAAATGATAATTTAAATCCAATTTTAAGAAAAATATTTGATGATGGTTATACTTTTTATGGTATAAAAGAAAAAAATGAACTGGAATTATTAAATATAAATCATTATGATGATTATTTAAAGTTATTCGATAACTTTTAGGTTTGAAATAACTTCTTCTAATTTTTCACCACTAATTCCAATAGTCATTTCATTGTCTTTAATATCTGCTGCATTTCTGGAACCGTCACAGCCTAATGTGAAATTAACTCCACCAGTTATAAACGGATTAGCTAAAGCGTCACCACAAAGTGATTGGATACCTGCAAAATTAGGTCTGACTTTATCTCCTGAAGAATAAACAATAGTTTGAGCTAATTTCATTCCGCCAACAGGTTCGGTAATTATTAAAACTACATCGGGTTTGAAAGTAGCTTCGTCTAAAGGTGAATATACAATTCCCCAATATCTTTCTTTTATTATTGAAAGTTTTTCAGTAGCTGCTTTTGCAGTTTCCAAATCTTTAAATCTTCCTAATTCAAAATATTTTTCTCCACTAGCTAATTTAGGGGGCATATCTCTAAGACCAATAGCTCCAGCTCCACCTAAACAGGCTTGCTGTTCAATAGTACTATAAAATTTTTCCCCATATGATGCTTTTCTAATCATTTCACAATGTCTGACCTTTTCATCTATTAGATCATAGCCTTCAGGAAGTTCATCTTCACTAGCTAAAAGTTTAACAGCTACTGCTTTACAGGTTAGTTTAACATTGTCTTCAAGTACTTTACTATACTTTTGATTGGTTTCTAAACTACTCATAATATCACTTACTTTATATATTTATTTTAAGGAATAGTAAATTCTTTTGTTTTTGTTTTTTTATTTTTACAGAATGTTTTGAAATCACATGCATCACAGGTTCTTTCATCCCCCTGTGCTTTCCATGCATCCTGAATTTTACAGCCTTTAATTTCTTTAATTAATGATGATTCAATATTATTTACAACATTGTCAAATTCATTCAAAGCCTTTTCAATTTCATCCGGGTTAATATTAATTATTCTGATGGATCTTGCTGTTTTAAATTCAGAACTTAATTCAGGAACCTTAGCGTCTTCATCCCAGTTTTCAATTAGTGCAACATCTTCTTTAAATTCATCATCTTTTGGAATATCAGTTAGATTATTATGAATATCCTGCTGAACAACAATCAAATCTTCCTTTGACGGAACAAGTTCATTTAAATAGAAAATAATTCCTGCAACAATTGGTTTGGCATCTGCCTGTTGGTGTCTAAGCCAGGCATATGTTAAAATTTGCCATTTGTGACGAATCCATGTTTCATCATCATCTCTTTGATTTGAAGGCCTTCTCATTCCTTTATAATCAATAATTACCTCATATTCATCACCGTCAATGTTATGTACATGCTCTTGAAATTCTTTATCATTTCTCAGGTATTCAATGATTTTATTTCTATAGGAATCCAATGTTGTCTGTTGAGTATTTTCAATTGTTTCATTAATTTTTAATGAGCTTAAAACATCAATAACACCATTGATGCCATAATAATTGGAACGGCTGGTGTTTTCATCGTAATTAGGCATATTTCGAATTCCTTTTATCAACAGTTCTGCAGAATCAATTAAAGGGAATAAATGAGGACCCCAATAATTAATAGCCCTTTCAGCTCTTGCACTGGCTAATTTTTTATGGTCTCTTTCATTAACATCAACATTTTCATTACTTGGATGATTTGTTGAAAAGAAATGTTCTTTTGGAGGATAAAGCCCCCTTACCTGTAGTCTTGCATCAATCATATTTTCAATAGGTCTGATGTCTTTTTTCCAGTCCCATGGGAATGGTGTTTTATTTAATTCCCATTGTAAGTAAGCTTCTTCCATTACTCCATGTATAAATTCTCCAAACCATAATTGTATAGGCATTGATGGAGGAAGAGTACCTTTATTCTGATATCTGTACTGTAAGTTACAAGTTAAAAAGGAGAGCAAATCTCCAGTTAAACTATATTCCGGAATCATATATGCTTTTGATCTTGAAGACAATTTCATTTTTAAGCCTCCTTTTTTATATTAGATATATTTCATCAAATCCAACTAATTTTTCATCTCTGCTCCAGCCAAGTGCAACATTAGGAATTTGTTTAAGATTATTGTTAACTGAATATCCGTCAAGGGAAGATATTAATCCAATAAGCAGCAGAACATTTTCAGCTCTGGAAAATGCCACAAAATAAAGTCTTGTCAAATCATCAAAGGATCTGTCTTTTTCACTTCTTTGTGATTCTCCAAGAGAGCTGAAACAACGTATACTGTCTTCAATACTTCTGTTTTCAGGTTCAATTTTTGGAAATCTTAAGTTTTGAGTATTGAAAGTGTTCTTTTTAAATTTGCTGCCGACATCAACAATTACTAATGGAAATTCCAGTCCTTTAGATTGATGAATAGACATTATATTTATTCTGTCATCAGGCAGTGTTTCAAGAAGGTCTTCGTCAATTCCAACTCCTCCGGTAGCTATTGGAATGAAAATATTCCAGATAGCCTCAAGAACTGATTCTCTTTCGGTTTTTGAATTGGTAAATACAATATTTCCGGAATACTTATTGAAAAATCCTGTTTGCTTAATTGACCTTGTAATAGCTTCCAGATACACGATTCCTTCAACATCTTCTTGAAGGTCTTCAATCCAGGTAGTTAATTTATAAGCCAGTTCCATCAGACTGGCACTTTCAGGCCATTTGTCACGATTTTTAGGGTGGCGGTTTTGCCAGGAAATTACAAATTCAGACAGTGAAACAGGTTCATTAGGTTCAGGTTTTAATTTAATGTAGTCTATTGCTCGGTATCTCCAGCGGGTCATGTTTCTATTAGCTAAATTCTGGATTTGTTTATCTGATTTTTGGATTATGCCTTGAGGATCAATACACTCTAAAATCAATCCGCAAAATATTGCAACTGATTTTATATCTTGCAGGTCTCTTCCTTTCGGATTGAAAACTTCAATAGGTTTTTTGAGTTTTTTAAGATTTTTTCTTAAGTAATAATTAAATGTTGGAGTGCTTCCTTTCATTTCTTTAGGAGAATATGATAAAATAGCTATATCTGATGCAGACCCGTATTCTTCATCTAATTTCAATGTAATATTTTCTAAATTTTTGCTTTTTTTAGCGTTATTCTGTTTTTGCTTGTTAATGATTTGTAAGTTTGAATTGCCATTTAATGTATTATAATAATCTTTATTTAATACTCTTCTGATTTTCAGTGATGTTTCTCCATTATTTATGAGATTATTAATTAGCTGAGTTAAATCTTTAGCTAACATTTCAGGGTTATTTCTAAACATTCCTAAAACAGGTATTTTATCTTTATCAAAATCAGGAGCAATGATTTTAGGTTTTTCATCTACTCTTGCTTTTTGATATTCCTTGTCTAGTTCTACAAAATGATTGCAGTGACTGATAATATTTTCACTGGACCTGTAGTTGGTTCTTAAATTAATCTCTTTAACATCAATTCCTAATTTGTCATGTGCACGTTTTTTGAAATTTGTAAACAAATCTACAGTAGCTCCTCTAAAACGATAGAGAGATTGGTCATCATCACCTACAACAGTTATACTGCCGTTGTTTTTTAGGGCAGACTGAGCTATTGTAAAGTAAATATCTTCCTGAATCAGATTGGTGTCCTGATATTCGTCAATTAGAATGATTTTTATACTGTCTAAAAAAATGTCCAGTTTATGATTTTTAAGTTTGTTTAAGAATTTGGATTCGAGCATCGGGAAATCTATAATGTTTCTATTTTGCAGTTCTGCTTCGTAATCTTTTATACAGTTAAGAGTTAAGTTAGCTCCGCTGCCTTTTTCAAATTTATCATAGATTTCATCAAAGTTCACCTGGTCATAGTACATTCTATTTTTCATATTCAAAATGATTTCTGCCATTTTTGAAGGTTCTTCCAGCTTTTCTTTAGGTGTAAAACTTTTAAGATATTCCTTTAAATTTTCATTTAAGTATCTGTTGTCTTTAAGAAGAATATTTGTCATAGCTGACTTCGTAACAAAATCTTCAATTACTAAGGGCTGATTTGTTCCGGGCTCTCTATGAATTCTCAGCAAATCTTCAGCTACACTGTCAGTAGTTCCAATATTGATTTTGTTTAAGTCTATATTTTTTTCAATGAAATTCATTAATTCCAGTTCTTTAATAGGGTCATCTTCAACAATATTTTCTAAAAGATAGTTTTTAATCTGGTCTCCCCAACTTAAAATACGTGAATGTAATTCGTTTGCTGCTTTTCTGGTGAAAGTAGTTGCTAAAATTTCATCTGGAGCAATATCATCAACAAAAATATATTTAAGTATTTTAAGTACAATTACAGTAGTTTTTCCAGATCCGGGGCCTGCTACTATAAAAAGGGAGTCATTTGCATCAGATGAAATGGCTTTTTTTTGATCTTCATTTGAAGAAATGTTTCTTTTTAGTGTATTTACAACAATATCCTCAAATTCTTCATAACTAATCATTATTGTCCTCATTTTGTTAATTATTTATTATTTATATATGTTAACTATATAAACTGCTCTACAGAGCATTTGATAAGTATCATTTACACGAATAATTTAAATATTTAATTTATTCATATATTATTTTATAATAAATAACTGTTTTTCAAGATTATTATGACAAAATCAACAATTGATATGTTTAAAAATGATGTAAGGTATAGGGACAGAATAGCTCATGTAGAAACTATTCCTGCCAGAAAAGCCAGCTATAAAAAAGTTGAGAATTTAAATCCTAAAATTGTTGATTATTTAAAATCTAAAAATGCTAAATTATATAAACATCAGGCAGAAACTTATGAAGCTATTCAAAAAGATGAAAATGTAATTATTACAACGCCGACAGCTTCAGGTAAAACATTGGCTTTCAATTTACCTATTATGGAAACAATGATTGAAGATAATAAGGCTACAGCATTATACATTTACCCTGCAAAGGCACTGTCAAATGACCAGCTTCATGTTTTGGAAAATCTTGAAAAATCTCTTGATATTAAAATTAATCCACATACTTATGATGGAGACACTCCAAAATCTAAAAGATATGATATTCGTCAGAAATCAAGGATTATTTTAACTAATCCGTATCAGCTGCATCTTATTTTGTCATGGCATCATCAGTGGAAGCGTTTTTACAGCAATCTGAAATTCATAGTCATTGATGAGTCCCATTATTATAAAGGTATTTTTGGTTCAAATGTAGCTTATCTTATTCGCAGATTAAAAAGAATAGCTAATTTCTATGGGTCTGATCCACAGTTTATATTGTCTTCTGCAACATTAGCTAATCCATTGGAACTGGCTAACAGATTAACTGGTGAAGAGTTTAAATTAGTAGATAATGATACCTCTCCAAGCGGAGAAAAAGATTTTATATTGTATAATCCATTTAGAAATTACAGAAGAAAAAAACACAATAACTCTGAAGCACCTTCTGTGCATATGGAAACAGAAAATATCTTTGTTTACTTAATGTTAAAAGACATTCAAACATTATGTTTCACTGTTTCACGTAAAATAACAGAGTTAATAGCTATGTGGGCTAAAAAAGATATGGATAATATCAAAAGGAAATTAACTCATAGAATAACTGCATACAGGGCAGGTTATCAGGCAGATGAAAGACGTGAAATTGAAGACGGCTTAAAATCACGCAAATACTTGGGGGTTACCTGTACAAATGCTCTGGAATTAGGTATTAATATAGGTTCACTTGATGCAGTGATTATTTCAGGATATCCAGGAACTATGATTTCCACATGGCAGCAAAGCGGAAGAGCAGGAAGAAGTAATCAGAAATCATTAGCTATTTTAGTTGCTTTTGAAAATCAGCTGGACCAGTATTTCATGAAGAATCCTGATTTCTTTTTTGATAAACCTCATGAAAATGTAATTATTGATTTGTCAAACCATATATTGCAGGAAGCACATTTATTGTGTGCTGCTAAAGAGTTAACTCTCAAAAAAGATGAAGCTATGAATTATTTCGGAGCAGATAAAAAAGTTTTGGATAAATTAGTTTCTAAAAAAGATTTATATCAGAATCCTCGTGGAGATTATATTTATCCCTATGATGACAATCCTGCAATGTCACATTCTTTGGATCAGTTATCCAATGATGAATTCAGAGTTATGAACAATGGTAAACTTTTAGAAGTTATGGAACGTTCACAGGTATATAGGGAAGCACATGAAGGAGCTATTTTAATTAATAAAGGGGAAACATATCATGTAGACAGTGTTAATTTAGATAGTCGTTTTGTAAATGTTTCTAAAAATACTGTAGATTATCATACTATGGTTTTAAATAAGGTACACATCAATATTGAGAAAAAATTATCTAAAACCAGATATGGTGATTTAAAAATCCATTTTGGTGAATTAACCGTAGAAGAAGATTATTACAGATATAAGAAAATGCATTTTTCAAAAGTAATTGGGCAGTTTAATTTAAATTTGCCTCCTTTAAAATTCAGAACAAAAGGATTATGGTTTACAATTCCAAGGGAAGTTAAAAATAAACTTGAAGATTTATATAAAGATGAAGAAGAAGTCTTTGAAGGAGGACTTCACGGTGCAGAACATGCATTAATCGGTTTATTTCCGCTTCATGTAATGTGTGACAGATTTGATATTGGTGGATTATCTACAAATTATCATGAAGATACTCAGGAAGCTACAATATTCATTTATGATGCTTATGAAGGTGGAATTGGAATAACACAAAAAGCTGTTGATGTTTTTGTTGATTTATTAAAATCTACAAGAGATTTACTTAAAAATTGTGATTGTCATAATGGATGCCCTTCATGTATTTACTCTCCGAAATGCGGAAATGATAATAAGCCCCTTCACAAAAATGCAACTGAATATATTTTAAATTATATGTGTGATTTAATCTCACAAAAACAGGAAGAAATAGTTGCTGAAAAAGTTGATGAAGAGGAGATTATTGAATCTTCTAATGATAATATGAAGCTTGAAACATTATATGAAGAAGCTTATGATTTATATTCGCAGGGAGATTATTTTAACTCAAAAGAATCCTTGAATGAGTTAGTGGATATTGATGATGAATATGCTGATGCATGGGCTTTATTTGGTAGAATATTATATGAGCAGGGTGATATAAATGGAGCTAAAATGTTTACAAAACGAGCTCTAAAAATTGACTCGGCCAATGAAGATGCTAATGAATTATGGTTAGAATTAAAATAATTTATTTTATTTTTCTTCGTTTAATCTATTACAATTTTTTTGAATATTAAATGGAAATACAGTAGGAAACTTTAAATATTTTCAATGTTAATATATACATAATACGATAATTTTGTATTGGTTTTTTAATTGAATTATGGAGGGGTATTATGGTTAGTCCAATAGTAGCAGCTATTATTTCTTTCTTCTTCCCTGGTATTGGTCAAGTAGTACAAGGTGAAACCAAGAAAGGTATAATAATGTTTGTTGCAGCAATTGTGCTTTCAATTATTTTAACATATGCATTAGGCACCATTGGTAATATTATTTATTTAATATATGCTATATATGCTGCATATGATGCTTATAATATGGGATAAATTAATTTTTATCCATTTTATTTTTTTATAAAACTTATTTTTTTTGATTTTCACATTAATTAACAATATTTATTAATCATCCTAACTATAATTATAATATTAAGATTTTTTTCTGAATATGTAGGAGAAATAAAATGCATGAATTATCTATGGCTCAAGGAATAATAAATGCAGTAATAGATACTGCAGAAAGTAACAATGCAACTGAAGTTACTGAAGTTGGTATTGAAATTGGCAGATTGGCTATGATAAACCCTGAACAGTTACGTTTCATGTTAAGTGTTTTAGTTGAAAATACCATAGTTGAAGATGCCGATATTAAAATTGAAGAGATACCTGTTGAAATTGATTGTCCTGAATGTGGATTTAAAGGAGTAGCAGAACTGGATGATAAAGATCACTATGCTCCAATTGTAGACTGTCCAAAATGTGGAAATAAAAGGATATCTATTTTAAATGGAAAAGATTGTATTGTTAAAAATATTGTTATTGAGAAACCTGATGATGATTAGATAGGAGGAATTGACTATGCATAATGTAGCTGATGTAGAAGTACAAAAAAATATTATGGATGCTAATAAAAGATTAGCAGACAGGAATAAGAAAAATCTTGAAGATAAAAATATTTTTTGCGTTGATTTTGTTGGAGCTATTGGTTCTGGTAAAACTACTTTAATTGAAAACATTATTGAGAATACTGATGATAAAATTGGTGTAATTGCAGGAGATGTAATTAGTAAATTTGATGCAGGCAGAATAGAAAAACACAATGCTCCTGTAGTTGGTTTAAACACTGGTAAAGAATGCCATTTAGATGCTCATTTAGTAGGTCATGGACTTGGAGATTTGCCATTAGATGATTTGGACATGGTTATTATTGAAAATGTGGGTAATTTGATTTGTCCTGTTGATTTTGATTTAGGTTCCCACATGAGAATTGTTGTTGTAAGTGTTACTGAAGGGGATGATACTGTAGAAAAACACCCATTAATTTTCCAGACTTCTGATTTAGTAGTTATTAATAAAGTGGATTTAGCTGATGCTGTTGGTGCAGATGCTGATAAAATGGTTAATGATGCAAAACGTTTAAATCCTGATGTTCAAGTTATTAAAGCTAGTTTAAAACAAGGTGAAGGTTTATCAGAAATAATCTCTGCTATTAATAAACAAAAAAGATAGTTAAGGTGATTTCGTTGAAAATTTGGATTGATATTTCAAATGCACCTCATGTAAGATTCTTTAAGGATGTCATTAAATACTTGGAATCTGAAGGAGAAGATTTAATAATTACAGCTAGAGACTTCGGGGATATTCATAAACTAATGAATATGTATGATATAGATTTTATTTCTGTTGGAAAACATGGGGTAAGTTTATATGATAAGCTTAAGGAAAGTACTTCACGTGTTTATGAACTTGTAGATGTTATTAATAATGAAAAGGTGGATGTTGCACTTAGCAAACATTCTATTGAACTTCCGAGAATAGCATTTGGTTTAGGAATTCCAAGTTTATATGTTTTAGATAATGAACATGCATTGGCTGCGAACAAATTAACTCTTCCATTATGCAACAGGATTATCACACCAAATAAAATTGACATCTGGAAACTGATGCAGTTTGGAGCAGATCCTAACAGCATCATACCATATAATGGAACTTCCGAATTGATGCATTTTAAGAGCTTTGAATATAATGACAATATTTTCGATGATTTGGATCTTAAATTAAAATATCCAAAAACTATTTTAATGAGGCCTGAACCATCTTTAGCATCTTATTTAGATGCAGATTGTCATAAATCAGTTTTATCTCCAATTGTTGATGTATTAAAAGAATATGCTAATATATTGATATTGCCAAGATTTAAAGCACAAGCAGAAATCTTTGAAGGTATTGACAATGTTACTATTTTGGAACCTCCCGTTGATACTTCAAGTTTAATGAAAAAAGCGGATTTGGTAATTGGAGCTGGTGGAACTATGAATCGGGAAGCAGCAATATTGCAAACTCCTGTTATTTCATGTTATCCTGGTAAAACATTAGCTGTAGATCAGTATTATATAGATCAGGGTTTAATGTTTAGGTCTAATGATATTGATGAGATTATACAAAAAGCTTTGGCTTTTATTGTTAATCCTCATGAAAAAATAGATTTTAAAACTGATGATTTATTCCAGATTATTATTGATAATATTTATGATTTAGGTAATGGGAGTAAATAGTTTTTTATATTAAAATAACTAAATATTATATAATATATTTAGTTTTTATTATTATGGGCTGGTAGCTCAGATGGTAGATCGTCGCCTTGGCATGGCGGAGGCCCCGGGTTCAAATCCCGGTCAGTCCATTTATAAATTTTCAAAAAATAAATTTTAAAATTGTGATTAAATTATGATGTTAATAGCTCAGAATCATTTACAACTAATCTTAGAAGTAGGGGCAATGTTATTTGTTACATTGGTTTTTTGTCTTAATTTAATTCCATTGTCACTTAGTGTTGTAACATTTTTATCTCTCTTTTTAGCTGGTGGTTTCACACTTCTTTTTGGAGCAGATATTCTTTTATTAATTATTTCATCTAGTCAGAATGAATTTACACATCCATTTGGGCCAATTGCTTTAATGGCTATTGTTTCTGCATTTGCATCGCTGAAGGTGATGAAGAATTCGGGAGTGGATGTAAGACCTCTTAGAAAAGTTGTTTTATTATTCCTTGCAGGCATTACCCTTTTTGGTGGATTAATGCACAGATCTTTCTTAATCTTATGGATATTAGGTTTATTTGTAGGATACATCATAATATCCAAATCTTTCAGAGAAAAATCAGTTTTTACGCTTAAAAGAATTTTAATGTTTTTTGGAGCAGCTGTTGCAGGTTTCTGCGGACTTGAAATAATAGCTAGAATAACTGGAATGACTATTTTCTCTCCATTATTAAGATTAGGAAGAATTGAACAATACTCTTCATCCAGTATTAAAATGGTATTAAATAACATTCAGTTAATTGGACATGATGGTGCAGCTTCTTTCTGGGGTACTGAAGGAACTGCATTTGCTGAAGGATATATTACTTTACCTATGCAATTAATCATATTCTTTGGTTTGCCGTTTCCACTATTCTGTGGAGTCCTTGTAAATCAAAAAGATACAATTGATTATATGCTTCCAGGTATTTTCGGATATGGATTTGACTTTGGTTATTTGGGGCTTGTTGGATTAATAGTTTTTGTTTTAGGAACTATTATTATTGGTTTAAAAATATTAACCATGTATAGAGAAAAAAGAGAACATAATAATAAAAAATACTTAGGTAAGGAAGTATTATTGACTGGTGCATTAACTGCATTTATTTCACAAGCATTAATTGGTATGTTTGTGTTTAATAGGTCTATTAACGGGCTAGCATTACTTTCATTTATATTCTTAGGAGCATTAATATTAGCTAATGTTGTCACACTTAAATCAAGAACTAATAAGAATATTTAAAGAGGTTGAAAAGATGAAAGCATTAATATTATTGGGGTGTCCAGAAACCCCGTCACAAACACCTATGTCAATTTATGCAGCTTATAAATTGGCCGAAAAAGGTTATGATGTAACAATAGCTGCTAATCCTGCAGCTTCAAAATTAGTTAAAGTTTCTGATCCGGAAAAATATTATATTCATGAAATGATTGATTTGGATGATTGTTTAGCTAATATTCAGGAAGGGGAATATGATTTATTACTGGGATTTGTACATAAAGATGCAGCCGCATCTTATTTTGTAACTTTTTATCAACTTTTACAAACTAAATCTATTGCACTTGTATTTGAAAAAGATTCTGAGTTATTAAAGGAATATACAGAAACAGTTAGTGAAAATACGGATGCAAAAGTAATTTCTGTAAGAGCATTCCATAATCCAAATCCACTTAAAGTTAATTTAGATAAAGCATTGAAGGAGTTGTAGTAATATGTCTTTTTGTTTAGATACCTATCTTCAACAATCTGATAATTATGAAATTTTAGCATCACAGGCTGGTTTTAAAGATTGTGCAAGACTTATCAGATATAAATCTCCAGAAATCATTTATGTTAATGCTGGAGAAGAAATTTTAGGATCTCGTGTCATTGGTATAACTCCAATTCCTATTGGAGTTGATTCAATAAAAGGAACTGTACTTATTCCATATACTAAACCATGTTATGGTACTGCAGTTGTAGAATTGCCTGTTGATATAGGTGAAATTGAAAAGATAAGAAAATTAAATATTAAATAGATGATTTTATGATTTCTACTGTTGTTGGTAGTTTCCCAGCTGAAATAAAATCTCCAACCACTACAAAAGACAAAATATTAAAAGTATTTGGGGCTTATGATTCATTTAAACAGTCTATAAAACAAACTGTAATCTCACAACTTGATGCCGGTGTAGATATTATTTCTGATGGTCAGGTTCGTGGAGATATGGTTTCTACTTTTACTAATTTTATTCCTGGAATGATGCTGGAGGGAAATAATACAGTTATTACTTCTAAAATCAGACAGCCTACAAAAGAAATTTCTATTAATGATTTAAAATATGCTAAAAAAGTTATGAATGATTATTTTAATGGAAATATTCCTAAAGGTAAAGGAATTAAGGGAATTATAACTGGTCCTTCTACAATTGTTTATTCATCACGAATTGAGTCTTTTTATAAACATAAGGAAGATGCAATTTTAGATTTGGCCAGAAGTCTTAAATATGAAGTGGAAGCTATTGAAAAAAAGATTAATCCGGTTTACATTCAGGTTGATGAGCCATTTTTATCTACAGGGCTTGTGGATTTAAAAGTAGCAAGTGAAGCTATTGATATAATTGGAGAAAATCTCACTGTTCCATTAGCTATGCATGTTTGCGGTAATTTAGACAGTGTTTTTAAAGATTTGATTAAATTCAATATTGATATTCTGGACTGTGAATTTGCAGGAAATGATACTAACATTAAAATTTTAGAGGAAAATGCATCTTTAGTCAAAAATAAAAAAATAGGCTTTGGCTGTCTTGATACTTCTATAAATGAAGTGGATTCTAAAGAAAAAATTGAAAATCTTGTAGCTAAAGGTGTTGAAATTCTTGGAAAGGAAAATATAATTTTAGATCCTGATTGCGGGTTAAGAAGAGCCAGCAAAGATGTAGCTTTCAGTAAACTTAAATTAATGAATAATATAAAAGAGGAATATAGTTAAAAATTATCTATATTCATGTTTAAAGTTTGGATCATATAGCTTAGAAGGTGTGAAATCTCCAGGGTTTAACACATCTCCTACTACAATCATTGCAGTCTTTGTAATATTGGCATCTTTTACTTTTTGTGCAATATCCTTTAAGGTCCCTCTAATTATTTCCTGGTCATTCCAGGTTGCTTTTTTTACAACAGCTATCGGAGTGTCTTCATTGTATCCGACCAGCAATTCATCAACAACTTTATCAATCATACCAATTCCTAAAAAGATACACATAGTTGCATGATGTTTTGATAAGCTGGAAATGCTTTCACTACGTGGTTTTGGAGTTCTGCCTTCAGGACGTGTAATAATAACTGTTTGTGAAATTTCAGGTAATGTCAATTCTGTTTCAAGTACACTGGCTGTACCAAATAGGGAACTTACTCCAGGAATAATATCATATTCAATATCATATTTTTGCAGCTCTCTTATTTGCTCACCGATAGCTCCATAAATGGAAGGATCTCCAGTATGAACTCTGGCTACTAACTGTCCTTTAGAAGTTGCTTCGCGACAGATTTCAGTTGTTTCGTCTAAATTTAATACAGCACTATTGTAAACAACACATTCTTTTTTTCTAGGATTTAAAACTTCTTTGTTAACTAAAGAACCAGCATAAACAATAACATCGGCTTTTTCAATAACATTTCTTCCTTTAACAGTTACTAAATCCGGGTCACCAGGACCTGCTCCAATAAAGATTACTTTACCTTTCATAATACAATTTTTTGATTTAACTTCTATTTAATGATTATGAAACTAAAAAAGAATTTAACACCAATATTTCACTTTAATTTAAACAAAGTTTATTAATTCTTAAGATAATTAAAAAATATGAACGAAAAAGGATTTATATCAATAGAAGCCATTTTTTCTATTTTTATAATATTATTAATAGCTACATCATTATTGTTTTACGCTCAATCAAATTTGGAATCAAATAAAAATATTGAATCAACTTTTAACCATAGACTGATTTTAGATAATTTAGCTAATTGTATAAATCAGGTTAACTCAAATGGTGACGGTTTTTCTAAAAAAGTTTCGCTGCCTCAAAAAGAGTATTCTTATAAGATTACAGTTGAAAAAAGCAAATTAACAATTGAATACTCAAATAAAAAAGGTGAAGTAGCTATTTTGCCAATTGATATTAGTAGAAATTATGAGTTATACAGCAGACGGACTTATTTAATCGAAAATCGAGAAGGGGAGATTGTGATATTATGAATGATGAAAAAGGCCAGCTTAGCGGGGAATATTTACTGTTGATCGGGTCATTAATAACTGTTTTGATGATTTCAGCATTTTTGATAGGTAATGAAAACGAACTTAACATAGCTATGGCTGCTGCTAAATCAGGTGTTAGTGAAGGTGTTGCATCATCATCAAGTGCCATATATCCAAAGGAAACATTTAATGAATATGATAATATGGACGGTTTAAAACATCCTTACAGTGTAAGTGTTTTGAATATTAGTTATAATTCATCGGGAATTGATAAAAACTATGGAAAACAGAAAATACAATTTAAAGTCTATGCAAAAGCAAGTCAGGATTATAATAAAAAAGAATTAGATTCAATTGGTGATAGGATTAATTATAATTTAAGAAAATCAATAGCTATAAGTTTTAACACAACAAATTCCACAAATAAACTATATAATCCTGTATTTTCCAATAATTATGTTTTTACAACAGCAAATGTGGTATGGGTTTAAATATTATTAAAAATAATTAATCTTTATGTATAGTCAGGATGAAAAAGATGAGCTTTTAAATGAGCTGAAAGAAATGGAAAGTCTTCAGATAGATATGGATAATGAAGGTAAAATTTTACAGAATGATATTATTGACTTTCTGTTAAACGGAAAAGGAAATTTGGAAGATTTGGGAGACAGAATTGAATTATATCTTTATGAATTTAAGCTGTTTTGTAGAAAACCAGTAAGATTCGGTCAGAAGGATTTTGATGTTTATTTAAATGCTGTAGATATTCCTTTTGAAAAATTAGATGCTCTTTTAAAGGATTTGGATAAATTTAATTTGGTGATTTATACAGAAATAGATAAGGGATTTAGTGTATTAAATCTAAATCTTCTGTTAAAAGATTAGATATTAAATACTCTTTTTGCATTGTTGGTTGTTATTTCATCAACAGTGTTTAAATCCATTTCTTTAATTTCAGCTATTTTTTCACAAGCTTTAATAACATTAGCTGGTTCGTTTCTTTCTTCTTTTGTCATAGCCAGATACGGGCTGTCGGTTTCAGTTAAAACATGATCCAATTTAATGTCTTTTATTAATTCCTGATGTCTTTGTGAGTAACAAAGCATTGTGGAAAAGCTCATATAATAGTTGTCATGTTCCATTATTCTTTTAGCTGTTTTTAAACTTCCGCTAAAGCAGTGAAACACTACATATGGCAGGTCTTCGTATTCGTTAATAATATTCAGTGCTTTTTTCTCACAGTCACGAACATGCATAAGCAATGGGACTTTATAGTCATTAGCTATTTCAATAAAGCTAGTAAATATTTCTTTTTGTCTTGCTCTTAAGGATTTATCTTTTACATAAAAAAAGTCCATTCCTACTTCACCAATAGCTACAATATCATTAATATTATCAATTAAATGTTTTTGAGCTTCGTGCAGTTCTTCATTTGTACATTTCTGTGAAGTTACAGGATGAAATCCGAAAGTTGGATAAATAAATCCTTCATTTTCTTTTGATAAATTTAATACAGTTTGATTGCCTTCAAGGCTTGTTCCAGAGTCAATTACTGCATCCAGCTTTTCTTTTGCTCTTTTGATTACATCTGTTCTGTCGCTGTCATAATCTTCAAAATCTATGTGGCAATGTGTATCTATCATATTTTTTATACTCCAAATCTACGTTCTCTTTCTTGGTATGATCTGATAGCTCTTAAGAAATCTACTTTCCTAAGTTCTGGCCATAAACTTTCACAGAAGTATAATTCAGAGTATGAGGATTGCCATAGTAAGAATCCGCTTAATCTTTCTTCTCCGCTTGTTCTGATGATTAGATTAGGATCATCTAATCCTGCAGTATAAAGGTTTTTACTTATTAAATCTTCATCAACATCATCAACTGTTATTAATCCTTTTTCAACATCTTTGATGATTTTTTTAACTGAATCTACAATTTCTAAACGACCGTCATATCCAATAGCTAAATTAAGTTGTCTTTTGTTATAATGTTTAGTTGCTTCTTCGGCATCGTTAATAGCTTCTTTTACATTATCAGGTAATAAATCGATTCTTCCTACTACTTTGACTTTTACTTCGTTTTTATGGATTTTTTCATGATCAACAAGTCTTTTAAAGTTTTTAAAGAATAAATTCATCAGTCCTTCTACTTCATGTTCTGGTCTGTTAAAATTTTCTGTTGAGAATGCATATGCTGTTACTATTTCAATTCCAAGTTCTATTGTCCAGTCTAAAACTTTTTCTAGAGTGTCTACTCCAATTTCATGTCCTGTTACAACATCCATATTTCCCTGAATCTTAGAATAACGTCTGTTACCATCCATGATGATTGCAACATGTTTAGGCATTTTGGAGGATTCTAAATTTCTGGAAATATACCATTCATATATTTTATAAATAAAATTTTCACCCATAATAACTACCTGAAGTAAATAATTGTCTATTAATAAATATATATTATTTAATGCTTTTAAAGTTTGGCCAATTTATATGCTAATTCTAAGCTGCGTAAATAACCTTCTGTACTTTGATCACGGCTGGTGTCAATGTATATTTCATTAATACCAAATGTTATTGCTCCAAAGCTTGGCCATGAGTTTAATAAAACAAGGGTTCTAAAAATAGTATTTCCTACAATTCCATTTGGAGCTATTAGTATGTTACATTTATTTTTTATAGCCTGGTCAATTAATACACACTGGTTTTCAATTTTTTGATTTGTATGCTTTTCAATTAATTTGCTGAGCTTTTCAGTATCATCCAGTGACTGGTTAATTTCTTTGCTTCTGCCGTAATCTCCAGGTCTTGCATATGAAAGTGTAGCTATTTTAGGAGTTTTTTCAAGTTTTTTCATGAAATTTATACAATGAATAGCTATATTAAGCTTTTCTTCTAATGTGTTTCCCTCATCAATGCCGACAGAGCTTATTAAAAATTCATGACCTTCGCCATTGATGTAGGTGGCTCTTGATATTTTGGGATAACTTTCTTTTAGTTGTTTTAAAACATTAGATGCAGATAGTGAGCCTCTTATTGTTGCATTTATATTTTTGTCTGAAATACTTTTGGCAAGTTTTTCGTCATTTTCGATTAATTCCATATTGACATCTGGTTTTTGTGTTTTAAAAATATCACAGGCTTCTAAGATGTTTTTATTTTCTCCAACTCCAACAGCTATAGTTATCATTAATTTTAATTATTCCTTTAGTATTATTTATAGCTATTTTTTTAAAGTGTAAAAACTAAACATTTATATGTAAGTAAGCACTTACTTACATTATGGAAATTGAACTAGATAAAACAGAACAAAAAATTGTTGATGCAACAATATTTCTTTTAGATAAGAAAGGGATGAACGGCACAACAACTAAAAAAATAGCTAAAAAAGCTGAAGTTAGTGAAGTTACTGTTTTTAGAAAGTTTAAATCTAAAGATAATCTTTTAAAAATAGCTAAGATTTATTATTCAGATTATTTCCTAGAGAAAATAAGTGATATTTTCACTAATTACGAAGATACAGATTTGGAATCATTATTAAAGAATACATGGTGGAAACTTGTAAATTTTTTAGATAATAATATGGACATTATTAAAATAGCTTTAGATGAGCTAATGTCCAGTCCTGAAGAAGAAAAAATGTTTTCAAAATTTTCAGATGAAGTTCTTAAAAATCTGACCAATATTTTCCAGGAACAGATTGATAAAGGAAAAATACGTAAAATCAATCCTTCAGCAGCAGCATTAACTGTGTTTAGTGTAATTGTTGAAGGAATAATATTCTGGAAATTCGAATCAAAAGTTTCCAATGATGATACTAATAAATATCTTGATGATTTTTTAGATATATTTATTAACGGTATAACCAACTAAAACGGTGGAACTAATGTCAATAGATAAAATATTTCATATAATGAAAAAGGATTCAAAAGCAATCTTTAAAAATCCTGCTGTTGTTATTACAATAATAGCAATTATTATTTTACCATCCTTATATGCACTTTTAAATATTGATGCATGCTGGGATCCTTATGGAAATACAGATAATTTGGATTTTGCAGTAGTAAACAATGATCAAAACGCAACATATAACAATGCTTCATATAACTTTGGAGATAAGGTAATTGATAAATTGGAAGACAATGATGATTTTGCATGGGATTTTGTAGACGAGGATGATGCCCGGGACGGGGTGGAAAATGGAACGTATTATGCTGCTATAATAATACCTGAGAATTTCTCCTCAAATTTATTATCAATCAATGATCAAAATCCAAAACAAGCAGAATTAACATATTTAATAAATGAAAAAACAAATCCTGTTGCTTCAAGAATGAGTAACAATGCAGTAAATCAGATACAAAGTAAAATAAATGATGAGGTTATTCAAACTGTAAACAGTGTAGCATTTAACCAATTATCAGTAATGGGTCAAACAACACCTCAATCAAGCTTATCACAATTATCTTATATGAATTCAAGTGGTGTAGATAACTATTTCTACTCCCCAACTGAAGTTACAAAAGAAAAAATAAATCCTGTAGATAATTACGGTTCAGAAGTATCTCCGTTTTACATAGTACTTTCAATATGGGTTGGTTGTGTAATTTCAATTGCATTGATTAAAGCAAGATACTTAGGTGAATCATTATACAAACCATTAGAACTTTATTTCGGTAGAATGGGATTATTTTTAGTAATAGGATTATTGCAATCAACAGTAACAATAATTGGTGCATTCTGGTTAGGAATTGAAGTCTCTAATCCTGGACTGTTCATAGGATGTGTTTATTTAATAACATTAGCATTTATGACATTTATTTATTCATTGCTGTCATTATTTGGTAATGGTGGTAAAGCATTAGCTATTATTATATTGGTACTTCAAATATCTACAACAAATGGTATTTATCCGGTATATGTAATGAATGACTTTTTCCAAGCATTAAGTCCATATTTACCTATGACTCATGCTATAGCTTTACTTAGAAATGCATTACTTGGTGTTTATTGGCCAACATTTTTCACTGGTGTTTATGCAATGATTGGAATGATTATTGGAACATTGATTGTAACAATTATTATTAAAGAAAAATTCGATAAAGTAGCTAATAAATTTGAACAAGCATTAAAAGACTCAGGATTATTCTAATTCCTGAGCTTTATTTTTTTTAAATCTTAAATTTTTATGTATGGTAACATCCTGCATTATAATCATATGGAACATATGCTCCCATATCATTTCCTTCATCATCCATACCTGGAATATAGTGCCATCCTTTAGCAGCTGCTTCTTCACGACTAACTCCTAAACAATCATAATCAGGTCCATATCCAGTTTTATACGAATATCCGTCTTCACTCATTATGTTTTCAGTTTTATCGCTGGAACTACTTTCACTATTACTTAATGATGTGGTTTGGTCAGATATTGTTAATGATTGTGTAGTTTCACTTTTGGAATATTTGTCGTTTCCGTTGTAAATGACTTTTACAGTGTATTGTCCGTCACTGATTCTGTTAAGTTGTAGCACGCCATTGCCCATTTCATCAGTTGTTACTTGTTGATTCTTTTCATTTTCAATTATTATATCTACTTTTTGATCAGATATGGGATTTCCATTTGAATCTTTTAGTGTAATTGAAATTGTGTCTCCATTTTTTAAAGTATCCTTGCTTATAATATTTATTTCACTGGATTCCTTTCCAAAATTAGTCATTAATGTTATTAGTGTTAAAAGTAGGATAACAACAATTATTAACAGTATGACGATAAGTTTCTTCTTATCTTTTTTCATTTCATTTCCTCAATTATTTTAGTATTAATATATTGTATTAAAGAGGTTATAAATTTAGTTGTAAAAAAAGTAAAAAATAAAGAAATTAATCTTTATTAAAATCTTTGATAGCTTCATCAACTATTTCTAAAACAGATTTGGATAAATCAGGATATTTGTAATTTATTGGAACTGGTATATTGTCACAGTATACCACATCTAAACCAGCTTTTATTGAGTCTTTAGTAGCTACATCAACAGCAGCTGCTTTAAGTTCAGTAAGCATTATATCTGCTTCATCCATGTGTTTTTCTATGTCTTTTTTCAAAAGAGGTCTGTTGGATAAGTGTGGGGTGGTTCCAACGATTTCACAGTTATAATTGGTTTCCAGATAGTCAACTAATTCATGTTCAATACTTTTTGGAGCAGTTGTAGCAAACAGCACTTTTTTACCGGAAATATCTGCTAACGGTTTTGGTCTAAATACAGTTGAGATTACTTTTGCTTTTGGATTTATTTCTTTTATAAAGTGTTCAATGTATTCTCTTTTTTCTTCATTGCACATTGGTTCTTCACACATTGTTAAAATAATTAAATCACCAAGACCAATTCTATAAGGTCCAAAATAATCTATAATATTGTTTAATGGTTGATTTGCACCGATAAGTACAATATTTTTATCTGTTTTAATTGGAGGAATTGCTGCTCCACTACCTTCAAATATAGCAAATTTAGAATCTACCTGATTAGCTAATTTCGCTCCTTTTTTCATATTGGTTAAAAAGACTTCACCTGCCATTCCACCTCCACAACGTCTGCAGCCTATTGTTAAGATTCTGCTCATTAAAGCATCTTCCCAGTGATCACTAGCTGCATGAACTCCTTTTTCAGACTGTTCCAATAAAAATTCAGGGGTTATTTCAAGCTGTTCTCCGTGAACTATTTCCGGTTCTTGAGGTCCGCCTCTTCCCATGGCTATTACACATGGTTCATATCCGTTTTTATCAATTAATCTGGATACAAATCCTGAAACTGCTGTTTTTCCTATTCTTTTTCCAGTTCCGATTATTTTTATTGAAGGTTTTTCCATTATTTCATATTGTGTAACTGGATCAAATTTAAAATCAGGACCCTGATAACTTACCCCTTGTGCAAGTGTTTTACAAGCTATTTTAAATCGTTTAGGATAATCCAGGATAGGTTCATCACTTAAATCCATCACAGCATCTACATCATATTTTTTAATCATTTCTACAATAATGTCATAGGGAATATCATCATTTTTTGCAAATTGCACTGGAACACCTAAAACTTCAGAATATGATTCTTCAGAGTCATCTCTTAATTTTTCAGTTCCTCCAATGAAAACAGCAGCTACTATGTCGATATGTTCTAAGTTATTTAAAACATCGATTGATTCTTGGGTGACAGGAAGGTAATGTTCTCCGTCAACTAAACAGAGCATTTTACTAGTACTTTTCATATTAATCACTTTGGATTTTTTTGATTAATTAGTATTATGGTAAGTAATAGTATTAAAAATATTTGAATTTAAAAAAAGAAGAAAATGGGATTTAATCCATTTTTATATCATTTTGAGACCTTTTAACAAGATCTGCTAAAGAGTTACATACATTGTCCGGTATTGAATTTTTATCTTTTTCGTTTATTACCTGTGCAATTATTTTACAGAGAACAAAAATAGCATGTTTGTGTTCTGCTTTTGTTTTATGGATGTGGTGAGGGCTTATTTTAAGGGATATGTATTCGCTACAATCGTTTTTTATTTGATCGTTTTCTGCTAAATATTTTAAAATATAAACTAAAAATTGATGTAATTGTATCATTTCATCTTTGTACATATGTATCTGACCTATTATCTATAATTATATAATTAATTAAGAGTTTAAGTAAATTATTTAAATGAAATAAATAATTAGTTTTTAATTATTTATATTATATTATCATTAATCTTATTTAAATATTGCATTGACTATAATAAGTTACATATTAACCTTTTATAAATGGCAGGTAAGTCTTCATCTAAAACATCCAATCCTTTTTGTGTTATTCCGTTTTTTGTTGCAACTTTGTTAATTAATTCATCAGGTGAGTAAATATCCTCATTTAATATGTATGTTGTACTGTTTAATGTTTCCGCAAGTATTTTAAACGTTTCTTCTTTTGACAGATTGCATCTCTCTTCAAGTTTGTTTGCAAAAAGGTCTAAACTAAGAGCTATAAATGCAGGCATACAGCTGGCAGCTATTGTAGCTATTTTCAAATCAAGAGTATTGTCAACAACTTTTATATGGCTGAATTTTGAAAATAGGTCTTCAACAAAATCTTTATTTTCCGCAGAAACATTTTCATCATGTATAATAATGGAAACGCCTTTTTTGGGATTGTTTTTATCGTATGTTGATGATATTGTTGGAATGACACAGCTTAAACCGTTATCTTCAAATTTTAAATCTATTCCTGCACAGGTATGTATAATTTGAGTATCTTTATTTAGGTGTGGTTTTATTTGCTCTAAAACATTTATCAAATCGGGGGTTTTTACTGAAATTATTATTTTTTCGCAGTTTCTTGCAACTTCTGTATTATCATCTGTAACTGATATGCGAGGGTCAGTATCTTTCAGGTGATTTGTTTTAGAAAGTGTTCTATTTGCAATGTAGAGTTTATTTAAATTATAAAAATCATGATTGATTATGTTTTGGCTGATAAGCTCTCCAATATTTCCATATCCAATAATTCCGAGGTTCATATATTTCACATCTTAACATTAAATTCTTCAGTTTCAACAATTTTTGGCAGTTTTCCAACAGTTCCTACATTATCCTGAGAAATAATTAAAACTCCATCAAATAACTCTTTATAGTTTTCACTAGCTTCAAGAGCATTTGATACTTTATCTTCACTATTTTGTCCAACAACTTCATTAGCTATTCTGGTAGCCAGTCCGTCAGCTATTGATGCCTTTTTACTTAGTACTGTAACACTGTCTGATTGACCAAAGCTTATTGAGTGTCCAATTTTACCTGATGATGTGCAGATTCCAAGAGGTGTTTTTCTTGCTTTTAATTTAAATCCAATTTTATTTCCTAATATGGGGTTATTTGAGTAAATGCCACATACTGCTTGTTTACTGTTTATAATAGCTATGTCTCCTCCATTTTCAACAATAGAATATTCTGATTTTTTGGAAATTAAATAATCAAGAGACATTTCAGATATGCATCCTGCAACACAGGCCATAGGACCTACATCACAGTAACTGGAAGCAGTATACATTCTTTTTATTATTTCACTTAAATTCTCTTCACCAGGACTGACCGGTTCCAGAGATAATTGAAAATCTTTATTTTTAGCTATATGATGTTCCAGTTCTTTTCTTAGTTTTAATATGTAATTTTTCAGGTTACTGTTTTTTAAATCAGTTGTTAATCTGATATGGGTCTGATTTAAATCAATATGTTGGAATTCCATAATAGTATTTTATTTAATTATTTTCTTTTATAACTATTGTTAGTGGATAAGTTAAAAAGTATGTAAGTTAATATACTATTAAACTAATAAATAAAAATTATAACAGATGTGATATATTGAAATCTTTTAATTTTTTACTTAAAAAAAGAGAAGAAAAACCAAGAAAAAAAGGTATAACAATGGTTCTAGACAAAGGTTTAGGATTGGAAACTGCTGAAAGTTTAATGAATATCTCTGGAGATTATGTAGATTACTTAAAATTTGGATGGGGAACATCAATTGTACATGAACAGGATATAATCAAAGATAAGGTTGCTATGTATAAATCTCATAATATAACTCCATATACTGGCGGAACTCTTTTTGAATTAGCATATATGAATGATAAATTAGAAGAATTTTTCCAGGAAGCTCATGACTTAGGTTTTGAGGCTATTGAAGTATCTGACGGGTCAACAACAATATCCCATGATAAAAAATTAGAATGTATAGAATCAGCTAAAAAAGACGGTTTTGAAGTATTGTCTGAAGTGGGTAAAAAAGATCCTGGATTAGATAAGGAACTGTCTTTAGATGAAAGAATAGATTATATGCAAAATGAATTGGAATCTGGGTCATCATTAATCATTGTAGAAGCAAGAGAAGGTGGAAAAAACATTGGAATTTATGATAAATCAGGAAATGCAAAAGAAGATGAAATAGATTATATTTTAGATAATTTCGATGGAAATAAAATCCTTTGGGAAGCTCCAAACAAAGACCAGCAAGTATTTTTCATTTTAAAACTTGGAAATGATGTTAATTTAGGTAATGTGTCAACTGATGATATTACTTCCCTTGAAACCTTAAGAAGAGGTTTGAGAGGAGATACCGTAGGAAAAATTTAAACCGTAGGAAAGTTTAAAAGAAGGTATTTAACTTGAAAGAGAGAACAATTGACCAGATTAATAAAAAAATTGAAAATAATGAAGCCAACATATACACAGCAGAAGAGTTCAAAAAACTTATAAAAGAAGATAATGCTCCATGCTTTGAAGAAGTGGATGTAGTAACTACTGGAACATGTGGAGTTATGAGCGGTACTGCAGCTATCTTTAACTTTACAGTATCAAAGCCAGGAGTATTTATGAGGGCAAAAAACATTTATTTAAATGGTGTTCCGGCAAATATCGGCCCATGTCCTAATGAATGGTTAGGTTCTGTAGATTTAATTCTTCATGGAACTTCAAAATCACTAGAAGACCCATCATATGGTGGAGGATTCTTACTGAAAGATATTCTTGAAGGAAAAGATATTGACATTAAAGTTGAAGCAATTAATGGGGATATTATAGAATCAACAACAAACATTGATGAAATTACAAGAGCACAAATGATTGGAACACGTATGGCATTTAAAAATTACACTGCATTTGTAAATCCATCTGCTGAACCTGTTTCATCAATATTTTCAGCTATTCCTCTGGAAGGAAACTTGAAAGGATTGACATTTTCAGGATGTGGAGATTTAAATCCACTTCAAAATGATCCAAATAATTTAATAATTGGGAATGGAACTAGAGTATTATTAAATGGTGCTGAAGCTATTGTTTTAGGGCAAGGAACAAGAAGTTCACCTGAAAAACCAAATTTAATGGTTTCAGGAAATCTTAAAGATATGGAAGCAAATTATGTTGGAGGATTTAAAACAGGTGAAGGCGGAGAAGTTTATGATACACTGGCTATTCCAATTCCAGTTTTAAACGAAGAAATATACAATAATTTATTAATTAAAAATAGTGATATTCCGTTAACTGTAGCTGATATTAAAGGCCGTCATTTACCTTTAACACAAACTAACTATGGTGCAATGTGGGATAACCATGAGCTAAGACCAAAATATGTCTCAGATAACTGTAATTGTGATATTTGTACAGTTGAGGAAGTATGTCCGACAAATGCTTTTAAAAATAAAAAACTGGATTTATCTAAGTGTTTTGGTTGTGGAATGTGTGTACATTATTGTAAAAACAATAGCTTTACAATGGATGCGGGTAATGTTGATTTGGAAATAGAAGGCAAAAAACATAATGTTCCAATTATTTGCAGGCAGTCAGATGCCTTAAGAGCTAATAAATTATCTTTAAAATTGAAGAAAATGATTAAAAATCAGGAATTTAAATTATAATTGAGGTTATGAAATATGCATACTCAAAAAATCAATGAAACACCTCTTGATTTTGCTGAAGCTATAAAAGAAGATATTAAAAGTTCAAAAGATGAAGGTGTTTTAAAATGTGTTCAGTGTGGAATGTGTACCTCAACATGTCCTGCAGCACGTCATTCTAATTATAATCCTCGTGAAATAATGGAGAGAGTCTTTGAAGGAGATGAAACGCTTCTGGAAGATGAAGATTTATGGAAATGCTTTTATTGTTATACATGTCATAGCACATGTCCTGTTGGAAACAGTGTCTGTGAAGTTAATCAGATTATTAAGCAATTTGCCATATCAAAAGGAATTGCATATGAACAGTTATATGATTATTTAGGATTTGCAGATAGCTACTTTAATGCAGCTATTGGTGCAATCCCATCTAATTTTTATGAAGAAATCAGCGAAGATGTAGAAGGCTGGTGGGACTTTAGACAGCATTTAAATGAAATTAGAGATGAATTAGGTTTAGGTCCTGTTTCACCACCTCAGGAAGTTGTTGATGAAGTTTCTTTAATTTTAACTAACACAGGCTTTAAAGATAGAATGGATAAAATAAGAAAATCAAAGGAGGGTAATGATGAAACAGGTTCCTGATAAAAATATTCTTTTGTTTAAAAGTTGTCTTGTAAGTGTTGAATATCCTGGAATAGAATCATCTACCAAATTTGTTTTTGATAAAATTGGCATAGATTATGAGATTTCAGATAAACAAACCTGCTGTACAGGTCTTGGACATTACTCTGATGTTTTTGACCAGTTTACAACAACAGCTATTGGAGCACGTAACTTTAAAGTAGCCGGTAATTTAGATAGGCCAAATTTAGTAATGATGTGTGCAACATGCTATGCAATTAATAAAAAAGTAGCTAATATTTTAAATAAAAAAGATAATGTTAGAGATAAGGTAAATGACGTTTTTGATAAATCAGATTTGAAAAATCTAAAATATGAAAAGGGTGATGTTGATTCATCTAAAAATATTTTTCATGTAGTGGATATCTTATATAGCAAACGTGATGAAATCTCTAAAAATATTAAATATGACTTAAGTGATTATACAATAGCTACTCATCATGGCTGCCATTATTGTAAAGTTCATTATGATGATACAATAGGTGGAGTTAGGGATCCTAATATCATTGATGACATAATAGAAGCATGCGGATGTAAAACAATTGGATGGTATGATCATAAACGTCAAACCTGTGGAAGCGGATTCAGACAGAGATACTCCAATAAAGACATTTCTATGGAGGTAACTGAAGATAAATTGCACTCAATAAAAGATGACGGAGTGGAAATTTTAGTTCATTTATGTCCTAATTGTCATGTTCAGTTTGACAGATATCAGAACTTAATATCTGAAAAATGTGGTGAAGAATTTAATACTATTCATTTAAATATAGCTCAGTTTGTGGCTATTGCAATGGGTGGTGACTTTAATAAGGTTATAGGTGTAAAAGCACATACTGTACCAGTAGATTCAGTCATTAAGGATTTAAGGGAGGTTGACTAATGTCTGAAGATTTAAAAGTGGGAGTTTTCATCTGTGAATGCGGAGGAAATATTTCAGATACTGTAGATATTCAAAAAGTTAAAGATTCGCTAAATGTGGAAGTTGTAGAACAGTTTGTAAATTTATGTTCTTTAAATGGAAGAAAAATCATTAGGGATGCAATTTTTGAACATCATTTGGACCGTGTTGTAATTGCAGCATGTTCTCCAATAAGTCATGAAAAAACTTTTCAGGATTATGTTCAACCGTTAAATCCTTATTTGATGGACATGGCAAATATTCGTGAACAATGTTCATGGGTTCATAAAGATACTGATAAAGCAACTAAAAAAGCTATAACTCTTATTAATGCTTCTATAGAAAAAGTAAAAAAATCAGATGCAGTTAATCCGATTTACTGTCAAACACCAAGTGAAGTAGCAGTGATTGGTGGTGGAATAGCTGGTATGAATGCAGCTTTATCACTGGCTAAACAGGGAACTAAAGTAACTATTATAGAAAGTTCTCCATCTATCGGAGGACACATGGCTAAAATAGGAAAAGTTTTCTCTCCTGTAAAAATAGCTGAAGAATGTGGAATGTGTCTGTTAAATCCTATATTGAATGAAGTTGTTTGGAATGAAAATATTGAGATTATAACAAATGCAAAGGTCGTTGAAGCAGAAAGAAGAGCAGGAACTTATAATCTGGTTGTTGAGAAATCTCCAAGATATGTAGATACAGAAAAATGTATAGCATGCGGAAACTGTGCGGAAGTTTGTGAAGTGGAAGTTCCCGATGATTGGAATGACGGATTATCTAATAGAAAAGCTATTTATCGTCCTTTTGGACAGTCCTATCCTGAAGCATATGTTGTAGATATGGAACATTGTGACAGATGTGGAGATTGTAAAAGACAATGCAGTATGAATGCTATTCGTTTTAAAGTAAAACCAGAAAAGATTCCTGTTTCTGTAGGTTCTATTGTTATAGCTACTGGACACAAACTCTTTGATCCTGATTTAAGGCCGGAATATGGATATTCAAGATACGACGATGTTATAACTCAAAGTGAATTAGGCCGTATTACAGGAGTAAACGGTCCGACTAAAGGTAAATTAGTAAAATCAAATGGGGAGGTTCCAAAAAGAGTGGTCATGATACAGTGTGTTGGATCCAGAGATGAAAAACCGGACGGACATTTGTATTGTTCCAAGGTATGCTGCAGTGTTGCTTTGAAAAATGCGAATATTATAAAACACAAACATCCTGAAACAGATGTTGTTATCTGTTATACCGATATGAGAACTCCAAGTATGTATGAAAAGTATTATAAACATACTCAGGCCAATGGAGTAAGATTCATACGTGGAAGACCTGGAGAAGTTGTTAAAAGAAATGGTAACTTTATTGTTCGTGTTGAAGACACTCTCAAAAGGGAATTTTCAGAAATTGAAGCAGATATGGTTGTATTATCTACAGCTATGGAACCTTCTGAAGGTACTAAGGAGATTGCAAAAATCCTGAATGTCGGAACTACTGAAGATGAATTCATTAAAGAGGCACATCCAAAAATCAAACCTGTAACAACTGATATTCAGGGAACTTTTGTTTGTGGAACAGCACAGGACCCAAAAGATATTACAGAATCAATTATGCAAGCTACTGCAGCTGCTTCTAAAGTATCTGAGTATAATTATGGTGGAATAGAAATTGAACCATTCATTGCAGAAATTGATGAAGAAAAATGTATTGTATGTGGTGAATGTGTTGAACGCTGTAAATTCAAATCAATGAGCATTCAGGATGATAAAATCTACATTGACCCAATGAGCTGTACTGGATGTGGAAAATGTTTAGTCGGATGTAAGCAGTTTGCGATTACAGTTAACGGTAATATTGATGAAAAGATAAAAGCTACAATTGATGGGGTATTAGCTAAAAAAGCACCTGGAGAACGTATGATTTTAGTTTTCCTTGATAATATAGGTTATACTGCAGCAGATAATATTGGAGTTAACAGGTTATCCTATCCTGAATCTATTCATATTATTAAAGTACTTTCTGTAAATCGTGTAAGACCTCGTCATATTAAACATGCTCTTGAAAATGGTGCTGACGGAATATTCATTGGTGAATTCCCTGGAGATTTAATGTATGATGAAGTCGAAAGGAAAATAGAAAAAGTCAAAGAAAGAATTAGTGAAGTTAATCAAAATCCGGATAGAATAACATTCTCAAAAGTTTATATTCCATATTATTCCGGATTGGCAAATAAGTTAAATGATTTTGATAAGAAAATTAAGGAATTAAATGAGTCTGAATAGATTCATTTAATTTATATACTTTTCATAAACCTTTTTTTAATTTCTATTGGTGTTAAATCGATAATTGGTGCTGATGAGTTTCCAGGTTCTGTATTAAAGCAGATAAAGTTACATTCATTGTTGTTTATTATTTCTTTTAAGTCTATTTCTTCATAATTGTAACAGTTTTTGATACCAACACTTTTAGCCATTTCTTTTAGGTCTAAATGTTTTGCATAAGTTTCCTGATTTCCTGTTGAACCATATGCTTCATTATTGATAACAATCCAAGTTAAATTAGACGGATTTTGAGCAAAAATAGTAATTACTGATCCTAAATTCATTAAAAATGATCCGTCACCGTCTATAATAACAATCTTTTTATTAGGTTTAGCCAGTGCAAGACCGAGACCTATTGAGGAAACAAGTCCCATAGAACCAATCATGTAAAAGTTTTCATTTCTATCATCTATGTCGTATAATTCTCTTGAAGGAAATCCGATATTGCATAATACTAATTCATTATCGATTGCACCCATTATTTTTGCAATTGCATTTCTTCTTTTCATCAAATCACCAATATTTAATTTCTAATAATACAGATACAGGTTTGCCTTCTTCAATAGACAATTTCCATGCATTTTTAACATCTTCATATGCTGTTTCAGGATTGGTAGGTTCAAAGAAATGGAAATCCATAGCATTTAATAATCTTGGGGTAGATTCTCCCATTGGGATTTGTCCGCAGATAGTTTCACCTTCAGTTCCTCTATGGCTAATGATTATTACTAATGGAAAGTTATATAACTCTGTTAATGATTTAAGTGCATTAATAGAGTTTCCAAGTCCTGAATTTTGCATTAATATGGCAGGTTTGCGACCGCCCATATATGCTCCTGCACAAATGCCTATTCCTTCTTCTTCTCTTGTAACTGGAACATGCATGATTTCTTCATCTTCATCAACCATTTCCAATAGTTTACTTAAGTTAACACAAGGAACACTAACAACAAAATCAATTTCAGCATCTTTTAATCCGTTATAAATAGCTTCAGTACTATTCATATTCATCCTCTTTATAGTTTTTAATATGTAATGTTGTATTGTTCAATTATATAATTATTTTGGATAAAATATTGAATGAACTTACTATATTTTTATTATGTTTAATTTTCATATGGAAAGATATTTATTTAATTAAGTTATTATATTATTTTATGTTTGATAAACTACCTATATCTTCTAAAACAGAAAAGATTTTAACTAATTCTCTTGATGAACCAATTTCTGTTGAAGATGCAAACTATTTAATAAATATTAAAGGGTCTGACTTGTATCCTTTACTTGCAACTGCTGATTATCTCAGGCAAGAAATTGTTGGAAACAACGTTACATTTATTAATAATTGTAATATTAACTTCACAAATATCTGTACTGTAAGATGTGGTTTCTGTGCATTTGGTAAAGATGCAGATGACCCTGATGCCTATATTTTAGATGATGAAGCTATATTAAAAAAGGCTCAGGGTGCTGTTGACAAAGGAGCACATGAGTTTTGTGTCATGGGAGGAGTTTTACCTGATGCAGATGTTGAATATTATGAACATTTGCTTCAATTATTAAAAGGGGAATTTCCGAATACTTTAATTCATGGTTTTTCACCAACTATGATTAAAGATGCAAGTGTTGTATCAGGCATAAGTGTTGCAGAAGCATTTGAAAGGCTTAAAAGTGCAGGTTTGGATACATTACCTGGAACTGCTGCAGAAATCTTAACTGACAGATCCAGAGAATTGATTTGTCCTGAAAAGGTAACAACACAGGAATGGATTGATATTGTAAAAACAGCTCATGAAGTTGGAATTTCAGGTTCAGCTACAATTATGTATGGGCATGTAGAAACTCCTGAAGAACGTGTAGAACATATTGACATTATCAGAAAAATTCAACAGGAAACTCATGGTTTTACAGAATTTATTCCAATGACATTTATGCATGAGTACTCTCCAATCTTTTTAGAAGGTCAGCAAAACTTAGGAGCTACAGGTACTGAAGATTTAAAATTATATGCAGTAGCTAGATTAATGCTTAAAGATTTAATTCCAAATATTCAGGTATCCTGGGTAAAAATGGGTTTCAGATTTGCACAGGTATCTTTAACAGCTGGAGCAAATGATTTAGGTGGAACTTTAGGAGGAGATGAATTGTCTGAAGCTTCTGGAGCGCCAGATGGAGTTGAAGCATCTATTGATACTTTAAGTAATATGGTTAAGGATTTAGGTAGGAATCCTATCGAGAGAAATTCAAAATACACAGAATTTTATCCAATTGAATCTAAAAGTTCTGATGTGAAAATAGTATCAAAATAAAGTTTTAAAAGGGATAACATGAATATGACAGATATAGGATTATTGGTTTTAGTATATATTTATGTTATCATAATTTTTGTTATTTCAGAGAAGTTTTTGAAAGATAAACCTTCATTTTCCCGCCGTTTTGTTCATATTATGGTAGGAAATTGCATTTTCGTAATGCCTTTTTTCAATGACCCTTATACGATGGTATGGTTTTTAACACTTCCGATTACAATAGCTGCATTTTTATTGACTAAATATTCTCCAATTAAAATTAAAAGCGGAGTTACAGATGCAGGTCATGATTTAGGTTTAGTTTACTATGCAGGAATATGGACATTTTTAATATTTTTACTTCCTGATAAATTATGGATAGTAGGAGTAGCTATTGGAGCTATGGTTTATGGAGACGGTTTTGCATCTTTAATAGGTCAAAAATATGGAAAACATCATTTTAACTTAACAGGTGATGTAAAATCTGTGGAAGGCTCAATTACCATGTTTATAATGGTTTGTATAATGTGCAGTGCTGTATTTTTAGTTTATGGTGCAATTGGCTATAACATTCCAAATTATAATTTTGCATTTGTGGTATTCATAAGTTTAATAGCTACCGTTTGTGAAGCTGTTACTCCAAAAGGTTTGGATAATTTAAGTGTTTCATCTGTTAGTGCTGTTTTATATTATATTTTAATGGTGTGATTTATGGACAAATTCATAGTTATAGACGGTTTGGATGGTGCCGGAAAAGACACACAGGTTAAATTGCTGGCTGAAATGTATGAAAAACAGGGAAAAAATGTTGTTGTACGTTCTCACCCATGTAAGGATAATAAATATGGTATAAAATCAAAGGAAGCACTTTTAAAAACTGGTAAAATTAATCATTTAAAAGCTACAGTTTATTTTGGATTAGATGCAATCAGATCTCTTCGCAAATATTATTATAATGATAATATTGATGTTTTAATCTTTTCAAGATATATTATGGCAGTTGTTTATCTTCCAAATGTTATTAATGTAATTATTTATAAATTTGTTTCATTTATTCTTCCAACATCAGAGTATATGTTTTTCCTGGATGTAAGTCCTGAAGAATCTTTAAAAAGAATTGATAATCGTAGTGAAGATACTGAAATGTTTGAAAATATGGAAGAACTTAAAAAAGCCAGATTTAAGTCAAAAAAAGTTACTTATGAATGGAATATTATAAATGCAGACAATAGTGTAGCTGAAGTTAATAATGAAATAAAAGAAAAACTATAATACTTCTTTTATTCCTTCAATGGTGTGAATCATTATAGAATTAAGGTTTTCCAAGTTAATTGAACTGATAGGAATATTTTGATTGTCTTCATTCATAAATAAAAGCTCTTTATCCATAAATATAATCCAATTTACTTTATGAAGTACCACTCCATTGATTATTAATTCGCTGTATTGTGGTATAAAACTATTTTCATTTATTTCCTTAAAATAAGGATTTTTACGAAAGATATCTTTTAATACTTTATCCATAAAACTTATTCTCCTCTTTCTTCAACAAATTTAGGAACAGCATCTTGCAGTGGGTCAAATGTTTCCCTATTTTTAACTTCCATACATTTCATACTTACTTTAGAATGAAGTGATGATGGGAGCCTTAATATTCTTTTTAAATCAATAGATACTTTAGCATCAATTGTAGATAAATTAACTCTTGCCATAGCTTCTGTTAAATTTTTATATCTTCTAGGGCCGATATCTCTTTTAAAATATCCCCAGTTATCATTATCTAAATGATGTCTGTATTTTATAATGTCTTTCATTAGTTTGGGATTGATTTCATCTAATTCCTCATTACCTACTAAATGCTGAATATTATATTTTAATTTATCAGTAAAAATTTTTGAGTATCCGATAGGAATGCTGAAATGTTCAAAATTAAAGCTTTTATTGGATATGTCAGGATTAAAAAAGTTGGATTTAGGAACTTCTGCACCGGCTGCATATTTTAAAACTTCTGATCGTAATTCGCTTCCGGAAGTCATCATTTCTTCATCAAGAATTCTAATATGATATCCTCTTCCGGAGTAAACTAAATGAATATTATTTAAACCTAAATCGTCTTGAAGTGTATCAATTAATGAATTGACAATTTCTAAAGCCTGTCCCAAACAGACTTCACAAACACCGTCACACTGACAGGTTCTGATTGGAATATCTTTAGCATCAACATCAAAAATATATTCTGCTTTCTGCCAGTCTTCTCTTCTTCTTGGATTATTATAGAAAGCTACAGAGATATAAGCTGCAAAAGGAGCTTTATATCTTAAAAATTTCTTTAAAGACTCTCTGCCTCTAAATACTTTATATCTATCATTAGGTCCTTTTCCATTATGGTCAAAACCAAACTCTCTTTTCTTTAAATCTTTAAGAATAAAGTCAGGCAAGTCTTTAGTGGACCATTCCTCACGGTAATACTGCCTTCTTTCTTTAAGTGTAGCTTTAGAAAACATAATAATCAGATATATTATGATTATTATTTTAAAGTATTTAATAATAGTTATGGTGTGCAAATGCACAGTATTATATAATAAATTTAACTATAATTCATATTATGAATGATGAAGTAAGAGAAGTAATTGGTGTTGAACATTTAAAAACAGTTTTATCCACTTTAACCCCTGAAGATATTGTTAAACATGCTTATAAAGAATGGTATCCTTGCCAAAGAACAGGGCATACTATTTTAAACCTTGAAAATGGAAAAATATATGGTTTGGGGATAGAATTAAATCAGTTGCCTCTTGTTGATACTGTTTATATAGAACTGTATTCTATTGATTGGGAAGAAGACCCCATTGAAGTTGAAGAGCTGTTTTCACCTCAGGAGTATGAAGAATACCTGGAATTTAAAGATGATGAAGTTTGTGAATACACTCCGGATATTGTTTCTGATTTTTGTCAAAAAAAGGGTATTGATGAAAATGAACGTAAAATTGGTCTTTTAGCTTATAAATTTGAAAAAAATGAACAGAGCAACTACAATCAATGGGAATCAAAAATTTTAAATAAATATTATGATGTTATTATGGATGATTATAATCCGTTTAAACAGATGGATAATGATTTTTAATCTTTTTTATTATCAATTTGATATTTTTTACGCCCATAACATGATAAGGGATTATTAATTCCCTTGCATGAGCTGTCAGGTTTACATAACTGAGGTAAATGAATTTTAATTTTTTCACAGCTCATTGGAGTGTACCATTTTGTTTCCCCTTCATGACTGATGTCAACTTCACTGTGCATACCAAAGCCTAATTTTGATATGATGTTGATTTTTTCTTGAGGCTGATCATCAAATAACGGTGGTGAACAGTTATCTGCAGCTTCATAAATCAATGGCAATATTTCATTTTCTGTTATTGATAAATCAGGATCAATATCAGATACTTTAATGCTTTCATCACTTGCAAAGATTCTTGGATATAATCTGGCATATGATGCAAAGGAAGTTAATAATAATACAATAGCATCATTACGTCCGCCAGAGGAAACTCCTTCAATAGTATTTCTGATACATGGGGGAAATGCTTCTCTAAGTAATTTTCCACCTTTAACAGTACCGTAAATACCGCCGCTGCCTGCATAGAAAGTGTTGTATTTGCTGATTTCTTCTGGAATAAATTCTTTTAATTCCTCTCCGATTTCAGTAATGGCTGGATGGAGTTCAATTCTGGAAGACATTTCTTTGATTCTTTTGATGTATTCCTCTGTTTTTTGCATAATAAGTCTGGAGAGAATTAATTCCTTAATATTATTTCCAACTAGTATATTATACATCCTGTCGGGGTTTCTATCAGTAAATTCATCAGAATATTCCTCTAAAAATTCATCTTCTTCTAGAATAATATTTCCATGATTAATTAGTAAATCAGTTAAGGATAATCTTTTAGAAGCTATTACATCTTTTAGGGCTTTCCATTGAATTGATCCGTCAGTTTTGATATCTCTTAAGATGTCATCGATGATTTCACTTCTGCTTCCTGGAGGAATTTTAGCAAGTCTTTCTTCAATTATTTTTCCTTGAGATTCAATAAAAAGTCTGGTTTCTCTTGAAGTTACATTAAACTGAATAGCTATAGCCTGACATAATATATGGAATGTTACAACATCCTGTCTGTATAAATTACTATTTGTTAAGTACTCAAATTCACTTTGAGCATAATTTTTATTGTTTTTTTTCTCAATTGCCCATTGTATTCTTTTTATAGCTAAATCTTTATATGATTTAGGAATTAAGGAATCGTCGGATATTTTCTGATTTGCAGTATGTATTATTTCATTTACGAGTGTTTCGTCTTCATCAAAGAGTTTATTTAAGTCTCCGTACTCTTTAACAATTTGTCTTCCTTCACTGGACAATGGATTAATAAATGAAACTTCAACCATGTTTTTTATATTTTATTTCATGTTTTAAAAAATTATCTTATTTTTAAGGTCATTATTGCTTTTTTAATAGAAAATTGTTAATATTACTGATTATTAAAATAATAATTAAGATTTTTAAGGGTAGTATATATGGTATGTAGAGGTAATTTAACATTTCAGTCATTTGAATGTGAATATGATGAAGTTTATGAGGCTTATGATGTTGATGGCGACATTAAAAATGATGTTCAGATTTTAGCTGATTATTATACTTATTCTGGTTATTATACTTTTTTAAATAGCTCTTTTTGGAAAAGTCTGTTTGATTGTATTTATTGGGAGGATATAACTGGCAGGGAATTTTCCAAAACTGATTTTGAAAACCTTTATTCTAGATTTTATGAAGATATGATTCCATTCTCATGTAATATTAAAGATATTCAGGAAAGAATTGATGTTTTTTCTCAAATAATAACTGTTCAAGCAAATCTTAATGAGCATGCTTTGTTTAATATGGTGAATGTAAAGGAATTAAGTTTATTTGAAGATTTTATGGAAGTTTTTTTCAATAAACAAAATAAAAAAGTCAGAAAATCTTTTCTCCATTCTCACGGTTTTAAATATCTTGATGAATATTATAATGAAGGAAGACGCTATGATTATTTTACCATGTTCAAGAAATATTTTGGTGATAAATTTTCTAAATTCATTGATGATGAACTGAAAAAATATGGAATTAATGAAAAGTTTTCTGCAATGAATGTAGTAAACTCAATTTTTTCCAAAATTTCCAAAGATCAATTATTGTCAATTATTAACAGATTAAATTTAAATAAGGAAAGTTTTAACTCTTTTAACCCATATTTAGCTTTCAATGGCCATGATATGATTTTTGTTTTCATGTGGGATGAATCTAAAAAACACTTTGATGATTTGGAAGTACTTTGGATTGATTTTTTATTAAATTCAGGTTTTGATGTTGAAATTTTTGCTTTTAACAAATCCAATAACTCATTGTCCAGATTTGTAAATAAATTTAAAGAAAATAAAATTAAATTGGAGTTATTTAATCTGGATGAAAATGGACAGGAGAACTTTAAATTAGAAAAATTAGATAAATTAATGATTGATGATTTCAGACAACTGAAAAATGAAATAAACAATTTAAATAATGAAAATGTTGTAATTAAGCTTGATGAAGAAGAAGTAATCTTTGACGATATTTATGATGTATTTTTATGTACTTCAGAAAAAGAAAATAATGGATTATCTAAAGATTACTGCTGCAGATATGGGGATTCAAATCCCAGCAAATTTCCATGTAAGTATGTTGAGGAATATTTCAGTTCTATTTTTAATGTAACTGACGGATTTGGTCATATTACTGATGATGGAATATGGAAATTCAATAAAGATAAAGTTAGGGGTAAGCTTAAGGATTTGTCCAAAACAATGAAAATATGTCCGTTTTTTGATTATATGTCAAATAAAAAAGCTTTAACCAAGTATCTTAAAAATATCAATCCTAAAACTATGCATCAGTGGTGTTTTGTAGATGATTATGGTCATTCCTGGTACTTTTTAAGGAAAGTCTGGTTTAGTGATGAAGCTGATTTGGATTTTCCAGGATTTTCTAAAATGGCAGGTGTTAAAAAAACAGATGAAAATGTTAAATCTAAAGCTGTAGCTATTTTAGATGATAAACTTAAAAAACAGAAAAAAAGTATGAAAAATGATGATACTGAACAGACACGGTTTGATTTTTAATTTTTAAATTGAAAATATTATTTTTCATTTTTTAAAAAGTTTATATTTGATTTAACATTTCTGTTTAAAAAATTAATAATTTACGGTAAGAATAATGACACATAGGGGAAATATTACAGTTAAATCTGTAGAATATGGGTATGATGAAATTTTTGAAGCATATAATGTTGGAGATGATATCAAAACTTCTGATAAAATTTTAAGAGATTATTATATCTCTTCTGGTTATTTTGTATTTTTAGATTCTTTTTTCTGGAGGGAATTATTTAAATATCTTTTTTTGGAGGATATAGTTGGGGAAGAACCAAATGAAGAATATTTTGATTTGGTGTCATTTTTTTCAGATGATTTTGATTTGCCTTTTTCTTTTAATAAAGCTAAAATAAAAGATAGGTTTTTAGATGTTTTAGAGATAATTGATGAGGAATATGATTATAGTAATCAGAGTTTATTCAATCTTTTGAATTTGTTTCATTTAAATATGTTTGATGATTTTTTAAAGGTTTTTTTAGATAAACAAGATGAAAAAGTTAAAGAATCATTTTTAGAAGAATGTGAATTTGATAGGGATTTATTCGATTTCAATAAATATCTTTGTTTAGATATTTTTGTAGAATACTTTGATGAAGATTTTATTAAATTTATGACTGTAGAATTGGAAAAGCATGGAATTATTAAAGAATTTTTTGAAGTAAATATTCTTTTATTTATCTTTGCTGAATTGTCTTCAAAACAAATATGTTCCATATTGCACAGATTAAATTCAAACAATGAATGTTTTGATTCATTTAGACCATATTTAGCTTATAATGGTGAAGAAATTCTTTTTGTTTTTAAATGGCCGGAATTTAATAAATGGAATAATGAAGAAAGGTTATGGATTGATTTTTTATTATCCATGGGCTGTAATGTAGAAATATTTGCTTTTAATCAGCCAAATACAATTTTATCAAGATTTATAAATAAATTTAAGGAAAATACTATAAAATTAGAATTATTTGATTTTGATGATGAAGTATTGGACGACCAGGAATTTCCTAAATTTAAAAAAGTGGACAAATTCACCATTGATGATTTTAATCAGTTAAAAGATGAAATGGAGATATTAAGCCAGGAAAATAATGAAAACTTATTAATTAAAGTTAATGGTGAAGAAGTAAACTTTGAAGATATTTATGATGTATTTTTATGTACTTTAGAAAAAGAAGAAAACTGTTTGTCAAAAGATTACTGTTGTAATTATGAAAATTTCAAATCAACTGATTTTCCATGCAGATATGTAATGGAAGAATTTAATTGTGCATTTACTGGTGAGGATAATTTTGGTCAAATTACGAATAGGGGGGGGGTATGGGAATTCAATAAAGATGCTCTTGAAAATAAATTTTATGAATTAGCTAAAACAATGAGAATATGTCCATTTTTTGATTATATGGAAAATAAAAAAGCTTTAACTAAAAATTCTAGAAATGTTAATCCAAAAACTTACAGAAAATGGTGTTTTATAGATGAAGATGGTCATTTCTGGTACTTTTTTAGGAAAATGTGGTTTAATGAAGAGGCTAATATAAAATTTCCAGGGTTTTCTAAAATGGTTGGTGTTAAAAAAACAGATTATGAACTTAGATCTAAAGCAGTAGCTATTATGGATGAAAATATTGATAAAATAAAAAAAGGAAAAATTATTGAGTTTAAGAGTACTCAAAAATCATTATTTGATTTTTAATTCTTAAATTGAAAGCTGTTAGCTATTTGTACAGTATCTTCCACTTCAGGAGTTACAATTTGAATTTGCAGGTTTTTATCATTATTGTCAATTATTGCAATAAATCGTGGTTCTCCGACATATTCTCCCACATTAGCTGTTGAATTGTATATTAATACATTATCAATAACTGATGATGGATATGTTTTAATTTCATTATTAGCTAAACTTAATCCGTAATTATAATAATAGCTTCCCTGAGAAAGATTGAATACCTTTACAGTATATCTTCCATTATCTGCTATATATTCTTTAAAAGGGCCATCAGTCTTGTTTAAAGTGAAATTCAATTCATTACTGCAATTAAAAGTTCCCACTCCAACATCCACTACTTTTACAGGTTCTGTAGTGAACATTGAATAACAAATAACACCAATTATAGCTATAATTATTATAATTAAAGCTATTATGATTATATTTTTCTTATCTGTTATGGGTTTCTTTTTCAATTTATGTGAGCAATGTTTACAGTATTCATCATCTGAATCTACTTCATTGCCACATTTAGGACATTTAATCATTTTTTAACCTCTTTACAGATTCTTTCTTTATAAATATTATAATGTATGTCTTAATTTAATTAAATAGTTTCTTTATTCTTTTAAAAAAGTTAACTTAACCTAGTACTTTATTTTTCATAAGTAACAATAATTTAAACTTAATTACATAATTTTGCTTAATTTTATCTTATTTTTAATTTCAACTTATTTTAAAACATTTATAAATTGACTTTGTATATATTAATTTTATATTATATGAATGACAAAATTATTAATGCTTAAAAAAGTTAGGAGAAAAGATTAATGTCTAAAATTTTTATTTCATGTGCGCTTCCTTATGCAAATGGACCCTGTCATTTAGGTCATATTCGTTCTACTTACTTGCCTGCTGATATTTATGCAAGATATAATCGTATGATTGATAATGATGTTCTATTAGTTTGTGCTACTGATGAACACGGTACTCCAATTGCTGTTAAAGCTGATAACGAAAACAAAAAACCGATTGAAATTGCTAAAAGATATCATGATATGATTGTTCGTGATGTAGAGTCAATGAATATTTCCCTAGATAATTTTACAAGAACTACTGATGATTTACATTATGAAATTGCTCAGAATTTCTTTTTAGAATTATATAATAAGGGGTTAATTTATAAAAAGGATATTCAGCAGCTGTACTGTGAAAAGTGTAATAAGTTTTTGCCTGACCGTTATGTTGAAGGTATATGTCCTGTTTGTGGATCTGAAGCACGTGGTGATCACTGTGAAAAATGCGGAAGGGCTTTGGAACCTACTGAACTTGATGAACCTAGATGTTTAACCTGCGGTTCCACTCCAGTTATTAAGGATACTTACCAATATTTCTTTAAGTTAAGCGAGTTTGAAGATGATTTGAAAGATTATATTAACAATAATGAAAATCTTCCGGCTAATGTTAGAAATTATGCCAGAAACTGGCTTAAAGAAGGATTAAATGACTGGGTTTTAACAAGAGATATGGATTGGGGAATACCTATACCTCTTGATGAAGCTAAAGGCAAAGTACTTTATGTTTGGGTTGAAGCATTTTTAGGTTATATCTCATCAGCTGCACAATGGTCAAGGGAAACTGGCATTAAATGGGAAGATTATTGGAATGATACTGTAATCCATTTCATTGGTAAGGATATTATTTATCATCATTCAATCTTTTGGCCGGGACTTCTTAAGGCATATGGCTGTAAATTGCCTGATAATATATATGCTGGAGAATTTTTATCTTTGGAAGGGGAAAAAATGTCTACCAGTAAAAATTGGGTTGTTTGGATAGCAGATTTTGTTGATAAATTTGACCCTGATTTACTTAGATATTACTTAACTATAAATGCACCTTTAAACAAAGATACTGATTTCTCATGGGATGATTTCCAGAGAAGAAACAATGATGAATTGGCAGATGTTATTGGTAACTTTTTACATAGAACCTTTACATTTACCCATAAATTCTTTGACGGCGAAATACCTGAATATAAAAATCCCTCTGCAGAAGATATTAAATTCAAAGAAACTATTGAAAAACTTCCGGATACTGTCGGAGAGTATATTTCAGATTTTGAATTTAGAGACGGATTGCTTGAGATTTATAGGGTAGCTAAAATAGGTAATAAATATTTCAATGATCAGGAACCATGGAAAGCTGTTAAAGAGGATATGCAAAAAGCAGCTAACTGTTTATATTTATCAAATCAACTGGCTAAAACATTAGCTTATGTACTTAAACCTTATATTCCAAATAAAGCTGATGCTATAGCTAAAATTATTAATCTGTCTACTCCTGATGAGTGGAAAGATGCAAAAGTCCCATTAGCTGAAGGACACAAAATAAATAAAGCTAAACCGTTATTTACAAAAATTGAAGATGATGTAATTAACAAACAAAAAGAAGAATTGCAGAAAAACTTAAAAGAAAGTGAGGATGAAAATATGAGTGATTTAATTAGTATTGATGATTTTGACAAAGTAGTTATTAAAATTGGACAGGTAAAAGAAGCTGAAAAAATAGAAAAATCTGATAAATTATTAAAATTACAGGTAGATATTGGAGATGAAACAAGACAAATTGTAGCAGGTCTTGCAAAACAGTATGCTCCTGAAGAATTAATTGACAGAAAAGTGGCTGTTGTTGTTAACTTGCAACCTGCAAAATTATTCGGAACCTTATCTGAAGGAATGATTCTTGCAACTGGAGAAAGTGCAGCATTATTGTCTCCAGATGAATGTGAAGTCGGTGAAAGAATACAATAATCTTAATTTAATTCAGTGATTTTAATGGAAGAATCTGCTCTAGTTGCAAAGGCTGAAAAATATCTCAAAGAGATTTCAAATGACAGTATTAGCCTGGATAATATTGATGAATTTGAAAATTTCAAAAGATTATATTATAAACTAGATGACAGATTAAACAGTTTACAGGAATTAAAAGAAAGTATGGATGCACAGGGATACACCACTCCTTTTACATCCTTAAATAAATATGGTACAAAAGCAATAGCTGAAGTTTCACTTGAGGAAATGAGTGAAAACAGTAGACATAATCAGATGTTTAGAATGAAAGCTAATGCTAAAAAAAATGTTCTGGACAGAGTAAAATCAGCTATTGATGCTCATAAAATTGCAATTGGACATTTGGAACAATGCGGTTATCTTAAATGTGATTCATGTTATAAGAAATATTCTCTAAGCGAGTTCAGACTTAAAGGTGAAAAATGCAGCTGCGGTCATGAAAACTTCTCTTTTAAAATAAATAAGGATGCAACCTACAGATTGGAAATTATTCCATATTTGCCTTTGTCCGGCAATTATTTGGTGTTGATGAGTGAATTGTCAGGTTATGGAAGAAATTCATTTAAAAAAGTATTAAATATTCTTAAACAGGAACGTAAAGGTCTTGTAAAAACTATTTCTTTAGTTATCCGTTTTAGAGATGAAAATGGACGTTGGATTCGTAAGAATGTAACTCTGGATTCAGAATATATCAGTAATTATGAGGAAGAGGTTAGAAACAGATACGGAAAAGATGTCAGAATTGAAGTTTTAAGATTCCACAGAACCAAACCTGCTATTATTGATGACAAATATGTCAGAAATGCACTGGCTATCAGTTATGTTAAATATAGTGAAGACATTATTTCCAGCATTAAAGATTCTATTTTAAAAAGGAAACTGTCTGATTTCAAAAGAATTAATAAATATGATGCTATCAGATATAAGTATGAAAATGAAATTCCTGGCTTTATTGAAGAATATGACATTGGAGAAATAGAGGCCTGGAGACAGTCAAAGATTACAGAAGAATTTGAAAAGCTTCATTTCATTGATAAATTCGGTAATTACAACCGTTCTTTAAAAAGAGATTTAAAAATAAGGGAAAATATTGAAAAAACCATATTTGAAAATATGGCTCCTACTTTAATGATGTGGGATATTTTCAGATATTACTTAACAACATCACACAATAACCGTAAGATTAGCAATGGTCCATTTCCATATATTAGAGCAGAACTTGACCGTCAACAACGTAAAGTGTTCCAGACTACTTTTAAAAAGGTTATCAAGGTTTTAAATGAGTTTACAGACTTGAAAATAATTTCAATTCCTGATATGGATCTTATTTTATATGAAAAATTCAAGTTTGAAAAACAGTCCAAAAACTCAAATATTTTATTTAACTATCCTGCTTTAGGTGCTGGTTTAATACATGAACATGGTAATATAGAAATAGAAACTATTGGAAATGTATTAAATATTAATGATTCTAAAATTAAAAAGGAACTTAAAAATATTAATCATATCAGAAAACCAAAAAGTGCAAAATCCAAGAAATTTTTAGATTTAATTAAGAAGTGATGTTTATGGATGAGGATGTTACTTCTGTACATATAACAAAAGGATTAACTTCTTCAACTATTTTGGATTTAATTGAAGAATATCCCAATCTGGAAGAGATTACCTGTTGTCCCAGTATTTTTAATAGGATTTCCAAGAATTATATTGATGCTTTGGACCAGCTTGATATTACTGTTTCTAAAAAGTATAACTGGGGAGCTAAACCTAAATACTCTTCATTGGAAGAGGATATATTGAATTTAGCCAAAGAAGGTAAAAAGGCAAAGGAGATTGCAGGTTTATTGGACATTTCTCAAAATAAAGTTTATTATCTCCTTAGAAAAAATAAACAGGGAATTAAATTCAGTAATTATTCTAAAAAACATAATCATGAGGAAGTCAAATCTTTAAAAGAAGAAGGTTTAAAACCAAAGGATATAGCTTCAAAATTAGATATTCCTCTTAGAACAGTTTATTATATTTTAAATAATAAATAGCTATTTTATTTTTTAATAATCGGAAAGGACTTGATGAAGATAAATAATGTTTAAATTATCTTAAAATCAATAGGACAACAATAACTTAATAAATATAAACTTGTTCTTCCATATATAATATTATAAATATCAGTTATGATTATTTTATATTTTGATAATTATGGGGAAATGAAAGGTTATTTAATTGATTAGTTCACAGCTATTTTAATAGATAAATATCCTGAAATAGTTTTTAAACTAATTTAATGGAGGTATTATGATGATTACATGTAATGTTTGTGGCCATCTGAATGATTCATCAAGAGCAATATGTGAAGAATGTGGATCTGACTTATCAGATAGTCTGGATTGGGGGAATGACTTTGATGACAGTGATGATTTTGATTAAGTGATTCATAAGTATATAAAATTATTTTGAGAGTCTGAATTTTTTCAGCAAAGAGTATGAATTGGATATACATAATTCATAGAGAAATTTAATAATTAAATTAAAAAATATTTAGATTTTCATTTTACGAAAGTAGGGTAAATGAATATTTTTTTGGTGTAAATATTTGGTAAAGTAGTATAGTAGGTTTTTTTAGTTATTAAAAAAAGTTTTAGGAAAATAAAATCTCCCTTTAAATTAATTTAATTTGATTATTTGTGGATTTAAAAGTTTTTTATTTTATTTTCCGGATTCTGCTTTTATTTGTTTAATTGATTCAATGTTTAATTGTGTTATTTTTGCTATTTGTTTTATGGTGTAATTTTCTTTTAGCATGTTTTTTGCAGTATTTATTTTTTCTTCTTCTTTTCCTTCTTGTTTTCCGTTTTCGTAGTCTTCTTGTCTCCATTCATCTATTATTTTCATGGTATCCCTCAGTATGTTTGTTAATTTTTTGTGTTGTCTTTCATTTTTGATGAATTTTTCTACTATTAATAATTCTATTCCAAATACAAAATCACTGCTGCATTTCATTGATTTTCTTACTTCATCTAGTGTTTTTACGGTTTTTTCTATTTGTTTGTCTAATGGTTTTTTTGAGCTCATAAATGGAGCTAGAGCTAAATTTAGCATTTCATGGCTGGTTATTTTTTGATTGTTTTTTATTTTATTTTCTATATTATTTATAATTTTATCACCATCAAAGTCTTTTAGTGATACGATTGGAATTGTAAAAACACAGTCTTTGTTTATTTTATATTCCTTTATTTTTGTTTTCTCAGCAGTGCTGATGACTATTAGTATTAGTGGTTTATTGTTTCTTTTTGCATAATCCACAAGTGCCGTGTATAACCTGTATCGTTTTTCATCTATTGTTTTTACAATTGTTGACTGGAATTCAGTTAATACAATTAAATGATCTAATTCCAGTATCATGTCTGTTTTGTATATTTTAGGATCTAATTCTACTAATTCTGTAGGATTATATGTTAAATTTTCGGATTCAAAGTCTATTTCTTTTATATTTGCATTTGATTCTTTAAGAAGTTTCAATAATCCAAAGCCATCTTCTTTTGTAGCATATTTAAATAATTGATCTTCACTTTGATGAACCATTTTTTCACCTCTTATTTTTATTAGTTATATCCAGTATTATGAACTATCTAGTATTTAAAATAGTTAGTTTTTAAAAATAACAATTTTTAGGTCTTAATATAAAATTTTAAAGTCAAATAAATATTATGATTACAATATAAAAGTAAAGGATGTTAAATTATTTGGAGAGAGGTATGTGATTTATTGACTTAGTTGAGAAGTGAACTTTAGCTAGTTTTATCATAAATTTATTATTCTATAAGTGATAAAAATATCTCTTAAGTGATTATTATGATGTTATTCCCACAAATTCCGTTGTACGCAATAGCAATAATTTGCGGCATTTTATCTTTTTTAGTAACAAGATTATCAATGCCCAGAATTATTAGAAAATTAGAAAAGGCAGATATTGTAGGTAAGGATTTGCATAAATCATGGAAGCCTATTGTAGCTGAAATGGGTGGATTCGGTATCCTATTTGGATTTATAATAGGTATTTTTTCAGGAATATGTATGCATGACATTCTTACATTCCCATTATGTATTGTTTTAATTGTAATTCTTCTTGTAGGAATTATAGGTATTGCAGATGATTTACTTGTACTTTCATCAAAAGAAAAGTTATTCTTATTGTTCCTGGCAGGTATTCCTTTAATATGGGCAGCACCTCCAAATGTTGGAATTGTATATCTGATTTGTATTCCGATAGCTATTTCAATCGGATCCAATTTAACCAATATGTTGGCAGGTTTAAATGGAATTGAATCAGGGCTTGGAATAATTGCACTTACCTCTTTAACAATATCTTGTATTATCTTAGGAAAATATGATGTTACAATTATCAGTATGAGTATGCTTGGAGCTTTAATAGCTTTCCTGTACTTTAACAAATATCCTGCAAAGATTTTCCCGGGAGATACAGGAACCTTAATTATTGGAGCAACAATTGTTTCAATAGCTTTTATAGGTCGTGTAAAATTAATTGCTTTAATCGTGCTTTTACCGAATATTATTGATGCGGCCCTTAAATTTTACAGTGCAGGAGTTATGGAAAGGCAACAGTTTAAACCAACTCAACTGGATGAAAATGGAAATCTGGTAAGGCCCGAAGTAGGATTCAAATCTTTAATCAGGCTTGTACTGCGAAAACCGATTCCTGAAAAGCAGGCAGTTAAAATAATTTGGGCTATTGGAATTGTTTGCGGATTAATAGGTATAATTGTTGCAATAGTAATGCCGGGTGTACTTCAAAACCAGACATTGGCTAATTTCATGCAGATTAAGGAATTCTTTTATCAGTTAGGATGATTTGAATGAAACCTTATGTTATTTTAAATGCAGCTATGACATTAGATGGAAAAATAGCTACTAAAACTGGAAGTTCCAATATTTCAGGTGAAAAAGATTTGAAAAGAGTTCATGAACTTAGACGTGAAGTTGATGGAATAATGGTTGGGATTAATACTGTTATTGCAGATAATCCCAGACTGACAGTTCATAAAATCGATGCAAATCCTGAAGACAATCCTGTTCGTGTAGTGGTAGACAGCAAATGCAGAACTCCAATAGCTGCACGTATAACAAATAAAGACGCAAAAACCATAATAGCCGGAGCTAATGACTATAAATTTGATTTTATTGTAAATGACAGATATGCTAATTTCACTAAAAGGGGAATTGACTTCTTTTTCAGCGGAAATAAAAGAGTTGACCTAAAAGCTTTAATGAATTATCTTTATGAAAAAGGTATTAAAACATTGATGCTTGAGGGAGGTTCAACTCTAAACTTTTCAATGATTAAGGAAGGATTAATTGATGAAATAAGAATTTGCATTGCTCCTTTTGTTGTTGGCGGTAAGGATTCACATACTTTATTTGATGGTGAAGGATTTGACACAATGGATGAAGGAGTAAGATTGGAGCTTTTTGATTCTTTTAAATTAGGGGATGATTTAATCCTGCAGTATAAAGTTTTAAATAAGTGATTTTTTTCATTTATTCTCTTTTTTTTAAAATATAAATGCAAATGGTGGATTTTTACAGATGCAGTATTTGCAAAGGGATCTTCTGTCTTTTATAAATTGTGCTCTTCCTTTACAGTAATAGCTGTTATTTTTCATGTAAACTTCATCTTCTTTAGGATTATTTCCATAAGGATGCAGAGGCTTTTTAACTATTAGTGCCAGATACAGGGAGATGTATTTTGTAAATTCTTTAGTTTCATTGTCGTTTGGAGCATATTTGTCAAAATAAAAGTTAATGTCTCCTTTTATTTTTTGAATGACTCCATCGTTTATTTTGAAATCATTTTCAAGCTCTTCTTCATAGATTTCATCATAAACTCCAGAATTATATTTGGCCAGTGATTTGGTAAGGGGATCTTTGTATCTATCATCAGTTACCTTGTTTTTCAGATAATCAATTGGATAATCCTTTAGGTTTTCTCTTATTTCATTAAGTAATTTTGATGCTTTCATAAAATCCCTTTAGATTTAAGTAATTCCCGAGGATTATCAACAATAGCTGCCATAGCTTCTTTTTTACTTAATCCTGCTCCAAGAGCTATTTCATAAGATTTTTCAAAGGTAATTAGATTATCCGGTGAATGTGTATCTGTATTTACAAGTAATTTATTACCTACTTCACTGGCTATGTTGGCTACATGACCGTTTCCAAGACAATGGCCACTTCTTGCACTTATTTCCAGATAGATTCCATTTTCTTTTGCAATTTGAGCTTCTTCATAAGTAATCAAACCGGGATGGCCTAGAATGTCTACATATTCGCTGTTAACTGCAGCATAATTGGTTCCTTCAATTACAGGTTCATTTAATGTTTCACCATGAACAACAACAATTTGTGCACCTAAATCTTTTGCTTTTTTAGCTACTCCATCAATAGATTCTGTAGGCACATGAGTTACTTCAGCACCTAAAACAACCTTGATGTTCCAGTTGGCATTAATATCGTCAATAGCTTTTTGTATTTGTGGTATCTGCTCAACATTGGAGTAATCAACATGGTCGGTAATAGCTATCACTTCGTGATTTAAATTAGCAGCTCTTCGGGCCAATTCTGAAGGCAATAATTCTCCGTCACTAAATAAACTGTGCATATGTAAATCTATTCTTTTATTCAAAGTTTTTCTCCCCAGTATAATTGTTATATTATTGAGTTATATCAAATATAATAAATAAATATTACCCAGTATTTTTTTAAAATGGAATATACTTAATAACTGTTTTTTATATAAATTATATTTAGATAATAAGGAGATATTTATGTCTGGAGATTTGATTTTATATTTTTCACGTGCAGGTGAAAATTATTATGAAGGGGATTTGAAAGTAGTTGAGAAAGGAAACACTGAAGTAGTTGCAGATTATATTAAAGAGATAACTAATGGAGATGTTTTTAAGGTAGAACCGGAAATCCCCTATCCTGAAGATTATATGAAATGTACTGAAGTAACTAAAAATGAGAAAAATGGCAGAGTATTAAAGGAAACCCTTGAAGATGTTGGGGATTACGAAGGGGTTTATATAGGATTTCCCATTTGGTGGGGAAAAATGCCGGTTGTTTTTGAATCTCAGTTAGATAAATTGGATTTTAAAGGTAAAGTTGTAAAACCTTTTGTTACTCATGAGGGTTCCGGTTTTGGAAAATCTAAAAAACAATTAAAAAAGCTATGTAAAGGTGCAGATATTAGAAATGGTCTTGAAATTAAGGGCAGTGATGTTTTAGGTTCAAAAGACAAAGTCAAATGTTGGATTAATGATAATTTATAATTTTTTTTAAAGTTTTTTTTTATTTATTGCTGTTTTATGTAATATTTTTTTATAATTTAAATAATTTTAAATATTTTAAAATACTACTTTTAATTATAAAATTTATATTGTCTAATGAAAAAAAAGAAATTTTTTAATAATTTTTTCAGTACAAAGAAAAAATTTCATTTAATTAAATATTTTTTCTATAGGTAATATTTTTTTTATTAGAAATGGTGGTAAAATATGATTAAAAGAGAACATTATTTAAATCAAATAATTGATTTAATTGATAAGGATATTATTAAGATTTTAACAGGAGTTAGGCGTTCTGGCAAATCTGTATTGTTACAACAGGTTGTTAATCATTTAAAAAATAATGGAATAAAAGAGGAAAATATTATTTTCATTGATTTAGAATCACCAGACTTTCTTAGTTATTCAACAATAAATGACTTAAATGAATATATAAAAAGCAAATCTAATAAAACAGATAAATATTACTTGTTTTTTGATGAAATTCAAAGAATTGAAGGTTGGCAAAGACTTGTAAATGCATATTTTTCATTAGATAATTTTGATGTTTATGTTACAGGATCAAATTCTAAATTATTAAGTGGTGAATTTGCAACATATTTGACAGGACGTTATATTAATATTAAAATATTTCCTTTTTCATTTGTTGAATATTTGGAATACAACAAAGATTCTAATTTATCCAAAAAAGAATTATTCATGGAATATTTAACATTTGGGGGATTTCCAGCATCATTTGAATTGGATAATAAAATCCAATATTTAAAGGACTTATTTGATTCAATTGTATTTAATGATATTGTAAAAAGGTTTGATATTAAAAATGTTGATTTGTTAATTAGATTAACTCATTTTTTAGTATCAAATATAGGTCAGTTGGTTTCAGCTAATAGTATTGTTAAATATCTTAAAAAAGATAGGATAAATGTTTCTGTAAATACTGTTTATAATTATATTTCTTATCTTGAAGAGGCTTGTTTGATATATAAAGTGAAAAGAGAGGATTTAATTGGTAAAAAAATATTAAATCATTTGGAGAAATATTATGTTGTGGATTTAGGTTTTAGAGAATCTATTTTAAAAAAAGATTTGGATATAGGTCAGTCTTTAGAAAATATTGTTTATTTTGAGTTACTTAGAAGAGGATATGAAGTTAATATTGGTAAATACAATACTAAAGAAATTGATTTTATTTGCAGAAAAGGTTCTGAAAAAATTTATATTCAGGTAACTTATATTTTAGCTAATGAAGAAATTCATAAAAGAGAATTTGATCCACTTTTAAAGGTAAATGACAATTATCCAAAATATGTTCTTTCATTAGATGATTTTGACATGTCTTATATGGGAGTTAAACATCTTAATATTATAAATTTTTTAACAGGTAATGAGATTTAAATAATATTAAAAAGTAATTTTATAGTATGGATATTTCAGTTTTTGTTCCGGGTCACATTACAGGTTTTTTTAACATTGAAAACAATGTAAATCCTTTAAAAAATGGGTCCTGTGGAGCGGGTTTTTTAGTAAACAGAGGTGTTTTAACAGATATTTCTTCTTGTGATACTTTAGAAATTGAAGTTAATCAGGGAGATTATACAGTTATCAATGAAGTTTTAAAGATTTTAAATATTGAAAAACCGGTTAAAATCACTCAGGATATTCAGCTTCCAATTGGAGCAGGATTTGGAACATCAGCTGCATCTGCATTAGGTCTGGCTATTGCTTTAAATGAATTTTTCAGTTTAGGATATACTTTAGAGGAATGCGGTCAGATAGCTCACAGGGCAGAAATTAATTTAGGTTCCGGGTTAGGTGATGTAATAGCTCAAATGGGTAAAGGCATAGTTTTAAGAACAAAGGCTGGAGCTCCGGGGATTGGTGAAATAAAATCTTTTCCTGATGAAGAAATCATAATAGCTACTAAAACATTTGGTGAAATTGACACTGCATCTGTTATTCAGAATCCAGAATATAAAAAAATAATTTCAGATGCAGGTTTGGAGTTAAAAAACAGATTTGTAGAAAATCCGTCAATTGGGAATTTTTTAGACTTTTCTTTTGAATTTTCAAAAAAGACAAATCTGATGTCTGATGAAGTAAGTGAACTTATTGATTATTTTAATTCTATTGATGATATTTTAGGTTCTTCAATGGCAATGCTTGGAAATACTGTATTTGCCTTTGCATCTAATAGAGATGTTTTTAAAAACATGGATATTGAAGGCTTAAATATATATGAACTGGATAATATTGGTATAAAATATGATAAACATTAGCTATAATATAAAGGAATATAGAAAAGAGCTATTTAATATAGCTGATGACGGAAATACCATTATTGAGTTGGGATGTCATGTAGGAAACACTACAAAACTAATTTTGGATAAATTTGAGAATGTTAACATAATAGCTATTGATAATAGTCCTGAAGCTGTAGGGAAAATGGAAAAACTTGCTGAGGATTATTCCAATTTAACATTTATATCTGGTGATGTAAGACGCCATGAGATTCTTCTGGAAGCTTTTAGGTTAACTCAAAGCTGTGATATTTTGTCTGTTGATTTAGGTGGAGGATATCATCCTGACACGGTTTTTAAAGTATTTTACATTTGGTCATCAACATTCAAACCAGTTCATTCAATAATTAGAAATAAGGGATTAGTTGATTTTTGTAATTCCGCTGTTGTAGGCTGTGAAGATTTTAAATCACAAAATGGTCATCTGGAATCTTATATTGATGAAGGAATTCCTCCTCAGATTAAAGAATTTGAATTATGGACACCTTCTTTAAGGGAAAAATAGCTAATTATAAATAAATTATTAACAAGATTATTAGTTATGTTAAATGAAAATCAACAAAAAGTAGTGGAATATAAAGGAGATAAACCTTTATTGGTAGAAGCAGGTCCGGGTTCCGGTAAAACAAGAGTTATCATTGAAAGGGTTAAATTTTTAATTAATGAGCTAAAAATCAATCCGAGCAGTGTGCTTGTTATTACATTTACCAGAAAAGCTGCAAATGAACTTAAGGAAAGATTATCTGGTGATATTCCTAAAGATATAATTAATCAAATGCAGATATCTACTATTCATTCATTTTGTCTTGACTTTCTTAAAAATAATGGTATTGTAACTAATTTGTTTGATGATGATTCCGGTGAAAAAAAGAGATTAATTATTCAGAAATATAAATCTGTTTTAGGATTTAAAAATGAATTTTATTTGGCAGATTATCAAATCCCTTCTGTTATTAATAAATTTGATGAATACACTACTTTTAAAGTTGATAGTGATGCTTTGATTAATTATATTAAAGAAACAAGGCCTGTCAGTAAAGAATATGTTGATTTTGTTAATTCATTTAAGTTTTTTCCATTGAGAAAAGTAAAGGAAAATAAAGATTTTAAACAGTCATGGTATAATGCAAGATATCTGCAGACTGCAAGGGCTTATCCAATTTATTTGAAATTGCTGGATAAGTATAATGCTGTTGATTATAATACTATTCAGATAAAAGCTTTAAATTTTTTAAAGGAAAATCCCTCAACTCAGTATAAAAATATTTTAGTTGATGAGTTTCAGGATACTGATCCGGTTCAGGCTGAACTGTTTGAGATTTTACTTCAGAATGCAGAGTCATTTACAGCTGTAGGTGATGTTGATCAAAGTATTTATTCTTTTAGAGGTTCTTTTAGAGATTATTTTGAAGAATTTTACAATAAATATAACTGTAAACTGATTAGTTTGGATTATAATTACAGATCAACAGATAACATTATCAAAGCCAGTGAAATGTTTATCAAACCTCAAAGAAAAGAGTATTCTAAAAAACATCTTGTTGGCATGAGAAATGAAGATAATGAATCATATATTTTAGAAAATGCTGATTATAATGAAGAAGCAGATAAAATATTTAATTTAGTTAAAGATTTAAAAGATTCCGGCAAAATTAAACAGTATAGTGATGTAGCTATTTTATATCGTTCTATTGTTTCAAATAAGAATATTCCTATTTTAATAGAAGAATTTAAAAAGAACAATATACCTTATCATATTTCCGGAACTGATGATTTAATAGAAAGTGATGAAGTTAAATCTGTTTTAACATTGATTTATTATATAACCCGTAAGCTTGATAATTCCTATGGGATGTCCAGATTGGAAAGAGACTGGCTGAATTTAAAAGCATTTTGTGGTTATGATTTCAATCCTAAATTTAGGGATTTATCCGGTCAAACTAAAGAATATTTAACTAAATTACAGGATGATTATGAGGAGTCTATTTTAGAAACAGAAAAGGAAGTTTATCTGGAATTAACAGGTAAGAAAAGCAGAATTAAAAAATTAAGTGGTGTTTTCAATAGAACTGAAGATGTTTTAATTGAAATATTTAAAAGAATCAGTAAACCTGCTGTTGATTTAGATCTGATTAAAAACAAAGAAGACAGGGCATTTTTTACTAAACTGGAAAGCTTAAGGGAAGATATTTTCAGGGATGGTGATGACGAGGAAAAACCAACAATATTGGATGTTTATTATGAATTACTGGATTTGTGCGGTTATCTTGATGAATCAGTTATTAATGAAGATGACTATGATTTTGAACTTGAAAATCTGGCCAGAATTTCAGGGATTATTTTTAATTATGAATCAATTATCTCAAAAGATGATGTTAAAGGATTGTTTTTCTTTTTAACTAATATTATTGAAGATTACGGGTCTTTTAATGATGCTGTTGATGGTGTTCAGTTAATGACTATTCATAAAGCTAAAGGATTGGAGTTCCCAGTAACTATTGTATCATCATTAGGTGAAAATAAATTTCCGATGCTTCCAAAAGATCCTGAACGTAAAAAAGATACTGTTAATATGAGAGACACTTTTTACACTCCAAATAACTGTTTAAATTATAAGGATTATACTGAAAATCAGGAAATAGATCTGGAATTGGCTGAGGAAAACAGGGTTATTTATGTAGCTATGACTCGTGCTCAGGATGTTTTAGTTTTATCTATTGTTGGTGAAATGCCTGCAGATATTAAACGAATATCTTCATTTTTTAATGAACATTTGAATTTAAATAATGTTTCTATAAGCAGTATTGGTTCTAAACCGGAAGAAAGTAAACTTAATTTAAGCTATTCCAGTTTTGCAGATTATAACAACTGCCCTTGGAGATATAATTTATTAAACAAGCTGCATTTTAAAGTTTCACAAAAAGAAGTTACAAAAATGGGTTCTATTATTCATGAAGCTCTGGATATTATAAATCAGGAAATTAAGGAGGCTGGAGAAATATCTGAAGGTGACATTCAGAAAATAGCTAAAGATACTTATTACTTACATGGTGGAACAGATGAGGAATTTAATGAGTATATGGATTCAGTATTTGATTATTATGATGAATTCGGATTTAAAATAACTGTTGTTGATTCTGAAGTTCCATTTTCAATTGATAGGAACAATTATCGTTTTAATGGGGCTATTGATTTAATTTATAAAAATCAGAATGGTGAATATGGTATTTTAGATTATAAAAACACGGTTTTCAATGATTATAATCGTAAAAAGTATGCTCAGCAATTATTAACTTATATTTTGGCTCTAAAAAATGATTTCAAGTATTGTGATGTTGAAATTACTGAAGCAAAAATATATGCAATTAAATCCCGAAGTTTAATTGATTTTAATATTGATGAATCCAAATTAGCTACTCAAAAAGAGGAGATTGAAAATACTGCTGATTTAATTAACAGCCATGAATTTAATAAGAATGAGAGCAGCTATTGTAATATCTGTGAGTTTTCAAAATATTGTAATGGTTAATTTTGACTTTATTTGTTTGTGAAAACATTTAATTTTTATTGAATGAAATAATATCATTTTTTCAGTAGCATATATTATTTTTAACTTTTATTTATATTGTGTTTAACTTTGAATATTTTTTCATTTATTTTGTTTTATTTCTTTTAAAATATTAGTTTGGATATTATATGCTATTTATATTGTTAATGGGGTGTTTGTATAAAAATTTTTTAGGATTTATTTGATTATCATAAGATAATTCTGAAATAGATTTACCATAATCTTTATATATTATTTTGACTAATATAAATTATGTATGCTTTATGTGTATTTTAATTTTTAGGAGATTTTAAAAAATGAATATGAAATATTTAATAACTGCTTTAATTGTAGCTTTAGTTTCATTAAGTACTGTAGGTGCAGTTGATATTGATGCTGTAAATGATGCAATTATAAGCGATAATGATAATAATACTCCAGTTATTCCAGATTATGGAAATGAATCTGTTGTAACTGATAAAAATGCAAGTACTGTAAATAATACTACTAATTCATCAAACAGTACTGATAATGTAAATTCCACTAATATAACAACTGGAAATACAACAAATGTAACTACTAATGGTACTTTAAATGTTACTAATGGAACTAATGGTACAGTAAATATTACAAATCAAAGTAATGTCACTGTAAATATTACAAATTCCTCAAATGTAACTGTTAACACTACCAATTCTTCAAATGTAACTGTTAACACTACAAATTCAACTAATACTACTGTAAATGGTACTAATACTACAAATACTACTGTTAACACTACAAATTCAACTAATACAACTGTTAACAATACAAATACAACCAATACTACAGTAGATACTGGAGATAATTCAACAAACACTACTGTAGATAATGATGATAATTCAAAAGATACAGTTGTGAATACTCCTGATTCAAATAGTGTTCATGTTACTGGTGATGGTGCTGATGATGTAGTATTTAATGATAGTCAAGCTACTACTTCTTCATCTGATTTAGCAAAAACCGGTATTCCAGTAGCTATTCTTATATTAGCATTATTCTCTATTATTGGCGTATCATTTAAAAGAGAATAAATAGAAAGTATCATTAATTTGATACTTTTTTAACTTTTTTTAACTAATGTTTTTTATATTTTTAACCTAAAATTAGCTTTTTTTATATGATGTATTAATGTTTATATAGTGCATTAAAGATAATATTACTCATAGTTATAAATGAGGTATTAAATATGATGATTGGTAAAAAGATTCGTTTAGAAAGAATCATTAACAGACATACCGGTAGAACTGTAATAGCTCCAATGGACCATGGAGTTTCTGATGGCCCAATGAAGGGTATTATAGATATAGACAAAACTGTTGAAAGCATTTCCCAAGGTGGAGCAGATGCAATACTTATGCATAAAGGTATTGTAGAACAGGGCCACAGAGGATACGGTAAAGATATTGGTCTTATTGTACATTTATCTGCAAGTACTTCATTAGCACCAAATCCAAATAATAAAGTAATAGTTACTTCTGTTGAAAAAGCTATTCAGTTAGGTGCAGATGCAGTATCTGTTCATGTTAATTTAGGCAGTGAAACAGAAAGTGAAATGTTACAGGAATTAGGGGAAATTTCTGAAACCTGCAGCTACTGGGGAATTCCTCTTTTAGCTATGATGTACCCAAGAGGTCAGAAAGTGGAAAATGAACATGATGTAGAGTTAGTTAAACATGCTGCACGTGTAGGTTCAGAACTTGGTGTAGATATTGTAAAAACTAATTATACTGGTGATCCTGATTCATTTAAAGAAGTAGTTGAAGGAGCATTAGTACCTGTAGTAATAGCAGGAGGTCCAAAAGTCGACACTGATGAAGAATTATTGCAGATGGTAAAGGATTCTATTGAAGTTGGTGGAGCAGGCGTAGCATTTGGACGTAATCTTTTCCAAGCTGAAAATCCGGGTAAAATAACCAGAGCTATTTCAGAAGTGGTACATAATAATTTAGAAGTAGATGAAGCTTTAAAATTCTTGAAATAAGGTGATTTTGTGGAAAATAAATTCGCTTGGATAATGACTCCAAATAAGCCATGGGATGATAAAAAAGAAATGATTACAACTGCATTGGAATCAGGCATCAGCTATGTCTTGGATTTGGAAGACTGTGATAAAATCCAAAAATTAGGTAATGTAAAAACAGTAGCTAACAGTGATGATGCAGATATTTATCTTGTTGGAATAAATGGTGAAGGTGACGGATCTTTAATCCTTAGTGAAGATTTGAATCAATCACAAGATTTACAGGAAGCAAAAAAAGCTAAAAGAGAAGGCAAAACTGTTTGTGCTTATGTGGAAATCACAGATAAAAATCATGAGCAATTAGCTGTCAGTTTAGGTTCTGTTGCTGATTACATTATTTTAATAAGTACTGACTGGACAGTTATTCCATTGGAAAATATTATTGCAGACTTGCAAAAAGAGGATGTGGAAATAATAGCTGCAGTAGCAGATGAAGACGGTGCTAAATTAGCTGTTGAAACTTTAGAGCATGGTACTGATGGAGTAATATTTGAAGCAAATGATTTTAATCAGATTAAAAAAATAGCACAGTTAGTTGTAGATGCTTCTAAAATAAAATATGATTTAAAAGTAGCTACTGTTACTAATGTTAAACCATTAGGTTCCGGTGACAGAGTATGTGTTGACACTACTGACATGATGAAACCTGGAGAAGGTATGTTAATTGGATCATATTCCAAATCATTATTTTTAGTACATAGTGAGTCACTTGAAAGTGAATATGTAGCATCAAGACCATTCAGAGTAAATGCAGGTCCTGTTCAGGCATATGTAATGGTTCCAGGCAATAAAACAAGATACTTATCAGAACTTGTTGCTGGAGATGAAGTTTTAATTGTTAATACAAAAGGGGAAACAAGAACTGCCTATGTCGGAAGAAGTAAAATTGAAAGAAGACCTTTAATATTAATTGAAGCAGAATATGAAGGCAAAACAATCAGAACACTTCTTCAGAATGCAGAAACAATTAGAATAGTTGATGCTGATGATAATCCTCTATCAGTAGCTGATATAAAAGTAGGGGATGAAGTTAAAGTATATGTTGAATCAAATGCCAGACATTTTGGTATAGCTATTGATGAAACAATAATTGAACAATAAAGGTGGTTTAATGTCTCAGATCAGGTCTTTTTTAGCTATTGATTTAGATGATGATTTTAAACCTAAAATAAATAAAATCATAAAAGAATTTAAAAAAATTGATGCAAACATTAAATTTGTTGATTTAAATAATTTGCATTTTACTTTAAAATTCTTTGGAGATATAGATACAGAAGGTATAGATTTAATTTCTGACAGGATTGAAAAGGTAGTTAATGATTTTGAGCCTTTTAATATTAAAATAACTGGCTGCGGTGCTTTTCCTAATAACAATCATATAAAAGTTATCTGGATTGGAGTTGAAAGTGATGAACTTTTAGTCCAGTTGCATGATAAATTAGATAAAGAATTTGCAGCTATTGGTTTTGATAAGGATAAAAAATTCTCAACACATCTTACTATTGGTCGTATGAAATCAGCTAAAGGAAAGAATCAGGTTAAGGATGTTATTGAAGAGTTTGAAAATGTTGAAATTGGAGAAATGAATGTTTCAGATATTGCTTTTAAGAAAAGTACTTTAAAACCTTCCGGCCCAGTTTATGAAAATTTAAAAACTTACGATTTGTGATTTAATGGATTATAAACATATTTTAAATGAAATTAAACCTTCAAAAGAGGAAAGTAGGGAAATTCTTAAGACTTCAGATAAATTAATCACTTATTTAAATGAAGTTTGTAAAGATGAAGGAATCAATGCCCGTGCTTCACTTGTAGGTTCTGTAGCTAAAAAAACTTATTTAAGTGGAAAATCAGACATTGATATTTTTATTTCCTTTCCTTTAGATGTAGATGTTTTACAGCTTAAGGAAACAGGTTTATATTTAGGATATAAATGCAGTGATTATTTTAATGGAAAAGCTAGTGAACATTATGCATCTCATCCATATGTAACTAGTCAGATTAATGGTTTTGAAGTGGATTTTGTTCCATGTTATGAAATTGAAGACGGAAGTCAGCTGAAATCTGCAGTTGACAGGACAATTTTACATACCAAATATATTAAATCTCATTTAAAACACAATCAAAACGAGGAAGTTCTTCTTTTAAAAAGATTTATGGACATGACTGGAACATACGGCTCTGAATTTAAAGTAGGTGGCTTTGCAGGTTATCTGTGTGAACTGCTGATTTTAAAATATGAAACCTTTGAAAACACTTTAAAAGAAGCTTCAAAATGGAGATATGGTCATACTATTGATTTGGAAGGTTATAATACTGCAGATTTGTTTAATGACCCGTTAATTGTAATAGATCCAACTGACATGAATCGTAATGTTGGGGCTGCATTAAGATTAGATAAAATGGCTGAATTTATCCAGTCTGCAAGAAATTATTTGGCCAGCAATAATAAAAAAGACTATTTTTTCCCGGTAGCTAATAAATTCACTAAGGATGAAATTTTAGATGAATTCCAAAAAAGAGGCAGTGATGTAATAGCTGTTAAATTTAATATTCCTGACATTCCTTTAGATACCCTTCATCCTCAGCTTAGAAAAACAACTGAGTCTTTAGCTGAGAAATTAAATGATGAAGATTTTTCTGTTTACCAATCTGATTACTGGAGTGATGAGGAAAATACAGCAGTTTTATTTTTTGAAATGAGTGTGTCCAGGTTAAACAATACAAAAATCCATTATGGTCCAAAGGTTTTTGTTAAAAAAGGCTCACAAAACTTTATAAATAAACATGGAATTGAAAACTGCTATATTTTAAATGATTTTGTAGTTTCTAAAATCCCTAGGGAATTTATAACAGCTTCTGATTTTATTAATTATGTTTTAACTTATGAGAATATTTCTTTAATAAAAGTAGGTAAAAATCTTTTAGATAATATAATTGATAGCTATGAACTGCTTTCGTTAGATGAGCTGGACTTAAATAATGAAAGTTTCGTGACTTTTTTAGATGATTTTTTAAATCCCAACAAATATTTATTCAGATAACTTTTTTTGTTTACTTTTTTATTATTTATTTAACTGTTTCAGCTATTTTAATCCCGTTTTTATAACAATATTAAAAAGGAAATGATTATATAATTTACAAAACATAAATTTAACCGTTATGAATTGAAATTGGTCACAGATATATGCCAAGTGAACCATATTCAATTAATAAAACTATTACAATAACTTCTATAAACGATAAACCAGTTGTATTTATTGGAAATAATTCAAGATTATTCAGTATTGATAAATGGTCTAGCTTAACTTTGAAAAACATCATTCTTAAAAACGGAAATACTTTAGATGATATTGTATCTTATGCAGGCGCAGTTTTTGTCCAATTTAAAGCTAATTTGACTGTGATTAATTGTACTTTTGAAAACAATACTGCAGGTTATTCTGGAGCTATTGAGTCTTGGGGTGGATTAACAGTAATTAATTCCATATTCAGAAACAATGTGGCTAATAATACTTATGCTGGTGCTATTTTTAAAGACGGGGATTATGGAGTAACAATTATCAATTCTACATTTGAAAATAACTCTGCAAATACTTATGCTGGAGCATTATATATTATGGGTGATTCACGTTATAATAAAACAATAATCAATACTAAATTTATCAATAATGATGGAAATCGTGGAGGTGCAATTTTTACATCTTTAGCACCATTATACATTGATAATTGTTCATTTATTGGAAATAAAGCAATCGATAAAAATACAGGATATGATGCTTCTGGTGGAGCAATATATGATCATTCTTCATTTTTATCTATAGCTGACACAGAATTTATTAATAACACTGCTGATTTAAATGGTGGTGCATTAGAATTAGGTAATACTCAATCAACATATTACTCTGGTGAAAATATAACTAGAAAAATTGACTGGACAGTAATTGAAAATTGTATATTTGATAATAATTATGCACGTAAAGAAGGTGGAGCTATTTACAATGGTCAAAATATAGCTTACACAAATATAACAGATTCTAAATTTACTGATAACTTTGCTTTAATCACTGGTGGAGTTATGACTAATTACTTTGGATTTATATGGGCTGATAACTGTGAATTTATAAATAATGAAGCAAGGGATGCTTCAATAATTTATATGTACGGTCATTATAATTATCCGAATGATTACTATGCTAATTTAACTGTTACAAACTCTAAATTTGTAAATAACACTGGTGAAAGATTATTTGAATTGTCTACAGGGCATTGTTATTTGGATATTGTTAATTCCACATTTAATGAAACTGCATTAATTATTCAAAATAGTGGTCATGTATATTTGGTAGATAATGTTGTTAAAAATATTCATGAAGGTATTGTTATTAATAATACTGGTGCATTAAGCTTACAAAACAATTCATTTAATTGTAATGGTCCAGCTATATTTAATGATAATTATTATATATTAACTGGAACTTATCTTGTTGTTTTAAACAATCAAACAGTTAATGTTGCATTAAATGAAATTACTAATTTAACAGCTGTTTTATATGATGATAATAAAAATATCATAATTCCAGGAAATGTAACATTTAAAGTGGACGGTAAAGAAATTGCAGCTACTTTAAACAATCAGACTGGTGTATTTACTGCACAATATTCTTCTAATGTTATTGGGGAACATGCTGTTTCAGCTATTTATACAATTAATACGCCTATAACTGTTAATTACTTAAATGGAACTGTTAATATTTCTAAAGCAACTCCAAATATGAATGTTACTTTCAATAATGAAAGTATCTTTGGAGAAGATATTAATGTTAAATTTGAGATTAATGGTGATGCAACTGGAAATGTAACATTTGCTATTGGAAACATTACAAAAACAGTAGTTATTGTAAATGGAAAAGCTGATGCAACATTGAGTGGAGTAGCTCCGGGAAATCATAAATTAACAGTCAGTTACACTGGAGACAATAAATATAACAGTTTGACTAATGTATATAGTCTTAATGTAACTAAATCAACTGTAGCTAATTTAAATGTTAAAGATTTAGAAAAATACTTTGGCGGATCTGAAAAACTTGAAGCTGTTTTAACAGATTGTTTAGGTAAAGCTATTGTTAATGGAACTGTTATTTTCACAATCAACGGTAAAGACTATGTTAAATATACTAATGAAAATGGTAGTGCATTTATGAGCATTAATTTAGTTCCAGGTAAATACAACATTACAGTTAAATTTAATGGAACCAAAGATTATGATGCAGCAGTAGCTAATGCTACTGTAACTGTCAAATCAACTGTTATTGGTCATGATATTGTTAAAATGTTTAGAAATGCAACTCAGTATTCTGCTTTATTCATGGACAGTAATGATAATCCTTTAGCAAATACTACTGTTAAGTTTAACATTAATGGTGTTTTCTATACTAAATCTACTAATGATAAAGGTATAGCTACTTTAAACATCCAACTGCTTCCTAAAGAATATATCATAACCAACTATAACCTTGTTACCGGTGAAGAAAACTCAAATAAAGTCACCGTCAAATCTTTACTTGTTGATAACTCTGATTTGGTTAAATATTACTTAAATGAATCCAGTTACACTCTTAAAGTTATAGGTAAAGACGGTAAAGTTGCAGCTGGTCAGGAAGTAACCTTCAACATCAACGGAGTATTCTATCAAAGAGTATCTAATGATGATGGAGTTGTCAGTTTAGGTATTAAGTTACGTCCGGGTACCTACATTGTAACAGCTGAATACGAAGGCTGCTGGGTATCTAACAACATTACAGTATTGCCAACTTTAATTACCAAAGATCTTGACATGAAATACTTAGACGGCAGCAACTTCACTGCACAAACATTAGACGGTCAAGGCAAAGCATTAGCTAAGCAGAACATATCATTTAACGTAAACGGTGTATTCTACCATAAAACAACAGATGAAAACGGCATAGCTAACTTGAATATACGCTTAAACCCAGGTAAATATATCATCACATCTATCTGGAACGAATACCAAGTTGGAAACAATATTACAATTAAATCTTAAGAAGTTTTATTCTAAACTTCTTAATTTCTTTTTTTTTAAAAATTTTATCACTATAATCTAAAGTCAATTAGAAATTATTATTAGCAAATAAAACATAATTAATTAATGTTAAAGTATTTTTTACTTTATTAACTAATTAATTGAAAAGTGATAAAATTGAACAAATCAAAGGGGATTTTTATACTGGTCCTGTTAATATTAATGATTTTTAGTATTAACATGGTAAGTGCAATAGAATTTGAGGAGAGTGATAATTCGACTACTTATCAATTAAGTAGTATTGATTCTTCTCCGGAAATTACTGCTGGTGATACTGATTCTAGTTTGGAATCACCAACTTCAGGAACTGTTTATGTTTCTAAAACTGGTAGTGATTCAAATGACGGTTCAACAAAAGACAAAGCATTAGCTAGTTTGCCTTATGCTTTAAATGTTGTTCCAAATGGTGGAAATATTATAATGCTTGATGGAGCATATTCATATAGTTCTATTTCTATTCCTTCTTCTAAAATTGTTACAATTGAAGGTGAAGGAAATGTTAATTTAACAGGTTTAAGCTCATATTCTACATTCATTACAAATGAAGGGGAATTAACTCTTAAAAATATCAATATTGTAAATTGTAAAGGAGATATGATTGATAGTGCAGCTTTTAACAATAAAAACAAATTAAATGTAATAAATTCTACTTTTATTAATAATAAATTAGTATTTTATAATAATGGAGATTTATTGATTGATAATTCCAGTTTCTTCAATAGTTTAGGTTGTGTTGTTAATGCTGATGAAGATTCTAGAACAACAACTGTTACAAATTCCAAATTTATCAATGGTAAATATGGTAATTCTATTTTGTCATTTTCTAGAAATAAGTTCCCTACACTAATTGAAAACTGTACTTTTGAAAATTTTTATTCTACTGCTAATACTGGTGGAATTATTGGAGTAAGTACTATTGGAGCAGATTTTAGAATTAACAACTGCCGTTTTATTAACAATACTTTAGATGCAAAAGGAATGTTTACACCAACATCTGATAAATATGGTGTAGTTATACGTGTTGGTATTACAACAGATGTATTATTTAACATTACAAATTGTGTTTTTGCAAATAATAAAGGTATTAATGGAGCAATTGGTGTTATTCAGCAAGTTAACTCTTATATTAATGTAACTCATTCTGTTTTTGTAAATAATACAGATTACTATGGAAATACTATTGTAAATGGCGGTTCAAGAGGAACAAGCCTTTATGATTATAACTGGTGGGGAAGTGATAATCCTGATTTTACTACATTGGTTAAAGATACAAAAAATCCAGTTAATAAATGGGCTATTTTAGATATGGATTATACTCCTTCAACTAATATAAAACCTGGAAACACAATTACAGTTGCAGCTGGTTTAACCAAATATACTGATGTTGACGGAAATATACATATATTAAATGATAAACTTCCAGATTATGGAAATGTTACTTTTGAATTCCAGGATGGAACTAAAAAAGTGGTACCTATTGAAAATGGACTGGCTAAAATAGATTATGTAGTTAAAAGTGGAGAAAACATTGTCTGGGTAACATTGAATAATCAAAAAACAAATATTACAATTGTAACTAAAGATTTAGATACTATTTATGTATCTCCAGATGGTGATGACTCTAATGAAGGATCTAAATTAAGTCCGGTTAAAACAATAGCTAAAGCAATTGAACTTGCAAATACTGGTAAAATAGTTCTTCTTCAGGGAAACTATGTTGAAAACAATGTTATTGTAAATAAAAATGTAAATATAACTGGTGAAGGAAATGTTGTTGTTGACGGTAATGCTTCAGGAGTAGTTTTCACTATTAATTCCGGAAATACAGTTTATTTAAAAAATTTAAATGTTAAAAATGCAGTTAATGCTAAAGATGGTGGGGCTATTTACAATAATGGAGCTAATCTTTATTTGGATTCTGTTAATTTATATGAAAATATAGCAGGAAATGGTGGGGCTATTTACAATACTAACAAAGGAACTATTGTAATTACTAATTCTAAATTACATCATAACAATAACACAGCTAAATCCGGATGGAATAAAGGCGGATCAGCTATTTACAATACTGCTTCATCAAAAGTAACTATTGAAAATTGTGAAATTTACTCAAATAATGCTCTTAGTGACGGAACAATTCAGTCATATAATTCTGATTTAATAATCAAAAATTCAAAATTCTTCAATAACACTGCTAAATGGGGAGGAGCATTTTATGGTGAAAATGCAAATATAATTGTAGATAACTGTAACTTCTACAATAATACTGCTAATAATGCAGTTATTTATGCAAGAACATCCACTGTAAACATTACCAACTCTTTCATTCGTTTTAACAAAGCAATTAATTATCCAAGTGCAATTCAGAATTATGGAAGTAAAATTACAATTGATAACACTACAATAGCTAATAATACTGGTACTAAAGCAGCTGTTATAAATCAGGATTTATCCAGTGTTAGTACTAGTTTAATTATAATCAATTCAAGAATTTATAATAATACTAATGGTGCAGTTTATAATGATAAATCTTCTTCAGATAATTCAAACATTACATTAGATATAAATAACTGTGCTATTTTTAATAATGGAGACAATTCTGTTATTCAGCATGGAACTAAATCTAGCGGTATTTATATAACTGCAAATACTAACTGGTGGGGTTCTAATAAAAATCCTGCAGATATTGCCGGCGATGGAGTTAATATTGATAACTGGATTATTTTACAGGTAACTTATGATGACAGGGGAATTCCTGTTCTTTACGACCAATTTGACATTGAAGCTAATTTAAATTACTATGTTACAAAAGACGGTAAAAATGGAACTGTTTTAAATAATCATATATTTGATGGTTTAGTTGTTAATTTTGATACAACAACCGGTTATTTAACTAAAAATAAAGCAATTATTTCTAATGGAATGGCTGTTTCAAAATACAGTGTTTTAACTCAAACAGCAAATATTATTGTTGTTAAATTTGATAATCAGACAATTACTATAGATTTAAATGCAAATTATTATAATGGAACAACTTATGTTTCTACCTATGGTAAAGATACAAATGACGGATCTATAGATTCTCCTGTAGCTTCTCTTGAAAAGGCATTGTCTATTAATAAAAATGGTAATATTATAATTCTTAATGGAACTTATATTGTCAGAAATGTAAAAATCGATGGAAATTACAATATTGCTGGTGAAGGCAGTGTAACCCTTAGCGGTGCAGATGTTGAGCGTGTTTTATATATTCTTGAAGGAAAAGTAATAATTAAAAATATTAACTTTACAAATGGAAGAACTTTAAGTGAAAGCGGAGCTTTAATTGGAAATGCTGGTGACTTAACATTAATCAATACTACATTATCCAATTCAAAGTCAAGTAAGAATGGAGGAGCTATTTATAATGCAGGTAATTTAACAGTAATTAATGCTACAATAGCTAATAACAAAGCAACAATTGGTGGAGCTATATTTATTGATAAATTCAATGATTACAATTACAATATCAAATTCCAAAATGTTGTATTTAAAGATAATGAAGCTTCAGGTGAGAATAATCATGCAGGTGGAGCTATTTATGCTCAAGCTGTTGGAGGACAAATATTAATCGATAACTGTTCATTTATTTCAAATTCAGTTTCTAAAAACTTTGCTGGTGGAGCTATTCATGCCCTTCAGCTTATTGATGGAATAAAAATTACAAATTCCAAATTCATCAATAACACTGCAAATTCACCTGAAAATTATGGTGGGGGAGCAATTTGTTTTATTGGTGGAAACACTGAAAGAATGGGTAAATTAGATATTTCTGATTCAGTATTTGAAGACAATAAAGATAATGTAGCTGGAGCAATCTATATCAGAGGTTCAACTTTAGATATATCATATTCTGCTTTAATCAATAATGGAAACACAGCTATATACAAAGGAGTTAGTAGCTATGTCATTACCAAAATAACAGCAGATAATAATTGGTGGGGAACTAATAACAATCCGTCTGCATTTGTCAATGGTGAAATTGTTTCAAAATGGATTGTAATGACATTTACTAATGATACTCCCCTTACTCAAGGAAATAAAGTTTTATTAATTGTAGCTTTAGATACTTTAAATGACGGATCCAAATTAGATAAAGCATTAGAATTTGCACGTCCTGTAACAATTGTAACACCTACAGAAACATTCAGTAATCAGTATAATGTTGAGTACACAATCCCTGAAAAAGTAACTATTATTTCAGCTACTATAGATAGTCAATCTGTTTACTTATATTCAGCTAAAACAAACACAACAGTTAATATAAATGATACTACTGTTAATTTAGGTAGAAATATAAATTTAACTGCTGTCATAAAAGATACAATTGGAAATAATATTCCTATGGGTGCTGTTGAGTTTTATATTAATGATAAACTGGTAGGTAGTGCTGATGTTAAAAATGGTGTAGCTACTTTAGTTCTATCAAATAATTATGCAGAAGGCAGTTATAATATAGTTGCAAAATATGGAGATGTTAATGGTGTTTATAATCAGAGTATGGATAAAGCAGTCCTTAAAGTCATTTCAACTTCTTTAATTGTAACAAATTCAACATTTTTCAACTTCTTTGATAATGATGGTATGCTTAAAGAAAGTATTGATGCAAATGAATTAATATTTTCAGGTTTATTTAGTGGCCTTGGAGTAAATACAATTACTATTGACAGAGCTATTAAGCTTAAAGGCACTAATTCAACTACTTTAGATAATATCTTTTTAGAGTTAATCGGTAATGGCATATCTGTTGATAACTTTACAATAAATATAAATAAACAGAATTATGGTATTTATATAACAAATGTAGATAAGGTTATTGTTAAAAATTCATTAATTAATTTTAATGATGTTGGTACATCTGATGCAATGGCTATTTATGCAAATGGAGTAAGTAATTTACAGTTAGTTAATAACACAATCATATATTCTGGTCAAAGTAAAGGCAAAACTCTTAATCATCCAGTTCATATTGATGATTGTAAAGGTGCTGTAATTGAAAATAACACTATCAATGCTAAAATGCCTTCTCTTGCAATTGATTACGATAAAATTACTTATGCAGCTATAACTTACAGTGCAGCAGTCTTTATAGACAATAGTGATAATGTTAAAGTCATAAATAATAGAGTTACAAATGCATATACTACTTTCGGCGGAATGTTTGATACTATTGAAGGAATTTTAATAAGAGCTTCTAAAAATCCTGTTGTCAAATCAAATATAATTGATGTAACAGGACATAATTATACCTATGCTTTAAAATTTGTCAGTGTAATGGACAGTGATTATAATGTTGTCGGATGTTTAAACATAAATGTTGCAGACAATATCATCACTTCAAAATGTGATTATTACTATGCAAATGCTATTGAAGTAGACGGCCCTATCACAGGTAAATTATTTAATAATTCTGTTAGTGTTGAAGCTTTAGATGTTGTTTATGGAATATATTCACAAGCAATAAATGGGGCGGTTAATGTTGATTATATAAACAATACAATATTAGCTAATGCTCATACAGCTTATGCTATGGAGCTTATGGGAAATGATGAAAAGGTCACTGGAAATACAATAATCTCAAAAGGTAATATTACAATGGGTATAATGTCTTCTTCTAAAAATCTTAAAGTATTTAATAATACAATTAAATCTTTAGGAAGTGGAATTGGACCTATTACTGGTGGTGATGTTCTTGGAGGAGCAAATACTGGAATTATAATTACTGGAGATAAAAACAGTGTAAAATACTCTAAATTAGAAGCTTATAACAATACAATAATTGCTAATGGTGATTATACAGTAATGATTGATAAACGCAATACTCAGGTAAATACAGTTACGGGCAATTATTTGGTATCTGGCAAATTCCTTGGAGATAAATCTGTTAATGCTTCACAATCAAATAAAGTTTATAATAACACTCCTGATGCATTCCCAACAGTAATTGTAGTTAAAGATGATGAATTATTTATAAATGAAAATTATACAATATCATTAACTGATATTCATGGAAAAGAATTGTCTGGAATGAATATTATAATTAAATGTGGAGATAAAGTTTGGAAGGAAGTTACTGATGAATTTGGTAATGTTTCAATACCTGTAGCTAGTTTAGGTGTTGGAACTCATTTGATTGAAGTAGTCTTTGAAGGTAGCGGATATTATGCTCCGTCAAAAACACTAAACAATTTAACAGTTAACAAATTCCCGTCTGTTATAAATTTAACTTCTGAAGATGTCTATGTTGGATCTGATGTAACTATTAAAGCGGAAGTTACTGATGGTGTAACTGGAGAAATAATATTTATTGTTAATAACAAGGAATATCCTGTTTTAATAAAAGACAATAAAGCTATTTTATCTATAGCTAATTTAAGTAGTGGAACATATGATGTTATAGCTAAATATGATGGTAATGATTTATATGGTTCTGCATCAGCTAATACAACTTTTAAAATAAATAAATATTCATCTGATATTAAAGCTGATACAAATGTTAGTGGCAATGATTTAAGTGTAAGTATTGTTTTACCTGAAGATGCTACTGGAAATGTAATTGTTAGTGTAGATGGTAAAAAAGAAAGTGTTGCTGTAAACAATGGTAGTGCTAAAGTGGTTATCAATAATTTAACTAGTGGAAATCATAGTGTTGAAATTAATTATAGTGGTGATGACAAATATGCTTCTGCTACTTTGATTAGAAACATAACAGTAATTCCTGTAGAATTTAAGTTAAGTATTAATGAACTTATTAAATTCCAGGGAGGAACAGACAAGCTTATAGCTACTTTAATTGATGGTCAAGGAAATCCAATTATTAATGCATCAATTGTTTTTACTGTCAATGGTGTGAATTATACTAAATACACTAATAAGAGTGGTGTTGCTTCAATGGGCATTAATTTAAAAGCCGGAGTTTATAATGCATCAGCTACTTACAATAGCACAACAGTTAGCTCAACAGTAACAATTAAATCTACTGTTATTGGCCATGATATTGTTAAAATGTTTAGAAATGCAACTCAGTATTCTGCACTATTTTTAGATGGCAACGGTAAGGCTTTAGTTAATGCTACTGTTAAGTTTAACATTAACGGTGTTTTCTATACTAAATCTACCAATGATGAAGGTATAGCTACTTTAAACATCCAACTGCTTCCTAAAGAATATATCATAACCAACTATAACCTTGTTACCGGTGAAGAAAACTCAAATAAAGTCACCGTCAAATCTTTACTTGTTGATAACTCTGATTTGGTTAAATATTACTTAAATGAATCCAGCTATACTCTTAAAGTAATTGGTAAAGACGGTAAAGTAGCAGCTGGTCAGGAAGTAACCTTCAACATCAACGGAGTCTTTTACCACAGAGTATCTGATGACAATGGTATCGTTAGCTTAGGTATTAAGTTACGTCCGGGCACCTACATCGTAACAGCTGAATACGAAGGCTGCTGGGTATCTAACAACATTACAGTATTGCCAACTTTAATTACCAAAGATCTTGACATGAAATACTTAGACGGCAGCAACTTCACTGCACAAACATTAGACGGTCAAGGCAAAGCATTAGCTAAGCAGAACATATCATTTAACGTAAACGGTGTATTCTACCATAAAACAACAGATGAAAACGGCATAGCTAACTTGAATATCCGTTTAAACCCAGGTAAATATATCATTACTTCTATCTGGAACGAATACCAAGTTGGAAACAATATTACAATTGCTTAAAAAAGAAGATTTTAAATTCTTCTTTACCTTTTTTCTTTTTAACTTTAATAATGCTGTTATATTGAAGTATAGGCGATATTATTTGTTTTTATCTTCAAAAGGATTATATTGTATTAGAGCAAATATATATTACATGTATTCATATAGTTGGATAAATGGCATAATATGGATGCTAAGAATATTCTTATATATAATGGAGAGATTAATTATGAATAAAAAGATACTTGTTTTTCTTCTTGTTGCTATAGTTGCTCTTTCACTTTCAGCAGTTTCTGCTGCTGATAACACAACTGATGATGTTAGTGTATTATCATCTTATGATGATAATGCAGTTGTAAGTGAAGCAACTAATGATATATCTATAGATGTTACAGCTAAAGATATCACTTATGGTGAAAATGCAACTGTCGAAGCTAAAATAATTCCAAATACTACTACTGGTAATATTAAATTCAGTTTAGATAATAAAATCAATCAATCTGGAGTTATTGCTAATGGTAGTGCAAGTGTAATTTTTACAAACTTAGAAATTGGTAAACATAGTGTAATTGCAAGTTATAATGGAACTAATTCCACCCCATTTGTATTTAATGTAAATAAAATTTCTGTGTATAACATGACTATAGATGCACCTGCTGTATTCTATGGAAATAATGTTTCTGCAGTTATAACTTTACCTGAAGATGCAACTGGTGATGTAAATATAACTATTGGCAATAAAACTTACAATGGAAAACTTGTTAGTGGTAAAACTACTATTGCTATACCAAATTTAGCTACAGGAAATACTAATGCTACTGTAGTTTACTTTGGTGATAAAAAATATGCTAATAAAACTATTAACACTACTTTCACTGTAACTGGTAACACTGTTACAAATGATACCTTTTTCACTTACTTTGGGAAAGATGGTGTTTTAAATAATGATATTACCTTTTCTGATTTAATATTTGCAGGTAATTTCAGTGGACTTAATTTAAGTACCCTTACTATTGATAAAAAAATCAATTTAATTGGTGAAAAAGCTATTTTAAAGGATATTTCTCTTGTAATTAAAGCAGATAATATTTCTGTTTCTAATTTTGCCATTGTTTTAACTAACACTAGTGGTGTTGAATCAGCAATTGATGTAAGAGGAGCTAATGCAAATATAGATGCCAACATATTTTCAGTTAATAGTGCTTTTGATAAAAACAGTTTTGTAATTAATGCTGAAAATGCAGTTAATTTAACTATTAACAACAACACTATTGTTTATTCCGGTAAAACTAATGGCAATGGCATTAATAATATTATTAGAATAATTGATTCTGATAATGTGAATATTTTAAATAATTATATTTTTGCTGAAATCCCTTCAGTTCCTGTAAATTATATGCCTCCTACTTGGGCTGCTACTGTAATGTCTGCAGGTATTTATGTTGAAGGATCTGCTAATTTAAATATAGCTTCAAACAATATTGCTATTGAATATAACAATGCTAGTGGAGCTTATGATACTATTCATAATTTATACATTGAAGGTGGGAATAATGCAATTATAGAAAACAACAATATAAGTACCAAAGGTCATACCTATGTTTACGGTATTACTATTAGTGGTAAAAACTTTACAATAGCATCAAATGCTTTTTACTCTGATTCTGATAACTATTATGCTGATGGTATTCAAATATATGACAATTCAAATGGTATTTTAAAAGACAATGAAGTGTTTGTTGAATCTCCAGTTGTTGCATATGGTATTTACTCAAGTAATTGGGGTGACAAAGCCAATAACATTACATACAACAACAATAATGTTGTAGGTAACTCCAGTTACATTTATGGTATTTATGTAAGTGGAAATAATGAAACTTTAATTGGAAACGAAATAACTCTTGTTGGTAACTTTACTACAGGTGTTGCATCTAGTGCAAGTACTGTAACCCTAAATAAAAATGATATTATCACTAATGGTAATAATATAGGTAATGCAAGCAAATGCGGTGACTCTATCATTGCTGAAACTACCGGTGTTAAAATTGCTTATGGTAATGCAACTGTAACTAACTGTACTGTTAAAACTACTGGTGAATACACAGTTAATACTACTGGTGCAGGATCTGTAACTTATAATTCTTTAGTTTCAAATGTTGGTTTAGGAGATAAAACTGTTCAGGCTAATAATAAAACTATTGTAGCAAATAATGGTCCTAAATTCTTAATTGATGTTCCAGAACTTGTTAAAATTTATGGCAGTGCTGATAAACTTATTGCTATTTTGACTGATTCAAGTCATAATCCTATAGCAAATGCTAATATTACATTTAATATTAATGGCAGAAATTATACAAAAATTACTAATGGAACTGGTGTTGCATCTATGGATATTAATTTAGTATCAGGATCTTACAAAGTAACTGCTACTTATGAAAATACTACTGTAGAATCTAGCATAATTGTAACTCCAACTATATTAGCTAATGATATTGTTAAATTCTATCGTAATGATACTCATTTTGTTGCAAAATTCACTGACAGCAATGGTACAGCATTAAAAGATAATACTACTGTTAAATTCAATATTAATGGTGTATTCTATAAAGCAAATATTACTAATGGTACTGCTACATTACGTATTTGGTTAAACCCTGGAAAATATGTTTTAACTGCATTCAATTCTGTAACAGGTGAAGAATTAGGATTTAATGTTACTGTATTATCAACTGTAATAACTGAAAACTTAGTAAAATACTACAAAAATGAATCACAATTTGTTGTTAAAGTATTAAATGGTGATGGAACACCAGCTAATGGTACAAATGTAACCTTCAATATTAATGGTGTATTCTACACTAAAGAGGTTATTAATGGTACTGCTACATTAAATATTAATTTATATCCTGGTGATTATATCATTACAACTATGTATGGTAAATATGCAGTTGGAAATAATGTTACTGTATTGCCAACTTTAATTACAAAAGATTTAGACATGAAATTCCAAGACGGCAGCAATTTCACTGCAAAAACTTTAGATGGTCAAGGTAAACCATTAGCTAATCAAAACATAACATTTAATGTAAACGGTGTATTCTACAACAGAACAACTGATGAAAATGGTATGGCTAACTTACTAATTAGATTAAATCCAGGTAAATATATTATCACATCTATCTGGAACGAATACCAAGTTGGAAGAACTATAACAATTGCTTAAGAGATTTTAACTAATCTCTTATCTTTTTCTTTTTTTAGAAACTTTTATTATACTGTTTTATTTAAATAATATTATGGTTAACATAAGTAAACTCACAGCAGATGTTAACGTGTCTGAATATTATGATAAATATGTTGACATAGAAAAATTTTTAGAAATCTGTAAAGAATGTGATCAGTATGACAACAATTGGGGTTGCCCTCCTTTTGATTTTGACCCTGATGAAATCTGGAATTCATATAATAAACTTAAAATAATTGCTTTTAAATTTGATTTTTCACAAGAGGAGTTAGACAGAACATATACCCCTAATGAATTGAATTTTATTATAAAAAGACTTGAGCGAATGAAAGTCAAATTAATGAATGACATATATGCATTGGAAAGTGAAGATTCTTTAGGTTTATTTATTGGGCACTGTAATTTATGTATGAAATGTACTAAAACAATTGGTATGCCTTGTAAGATGCCATTTAAGTTAAGATATTCTATTGAATCACTTGGTGGGGATGTTGACAGAACAATTGAAGATACTTTTGGTTATAAAATCATCTATGCAAAAGATGGGAAATTACCTGAATATATGATTTTTGTCGGTGGTTTACTCTATGACAAAAAATAACTTTCCTTGGAGGATAAAAAAATGAAAATTGGTATAATTGGTGGAACAGGACCTCAAGGTCTTGGAATTGCAAAACGTTTAGCTATTGCAGGTGAAGATGTAATTGTGGGATCTCGTAAAGAAGAAAAAGCTTTAACTGTTGTTGGTGAAGCTAATGAGGAAATTAAAGAGCACAATCCTAAAGAGTTAGTTGGTATGGCTAATGAAGATGCAGCAGCTGCAGCTGATGTGTTAATTTTAACTGTACCTTTACAGGCTCAAAGTGCAACTTTAAAGACTATTAAAGAAAATGCAAAAGGAAAAGTACTTTTAGATGCAACTGTACCATTGGAAACAGCTATTGGCGGACCGGTAAGTAATCCTTTACATATAAATCCGGGTTCAGCAGCAGAAAGGGCGGCAAAAATCTTAAAAGATGCAGATGTTAAAGTCGTTGCAGCATTTAATAATATTAGTAACTCTCATTTGGCAAATATTCCAGACCCAATTGAATGTGACTGTTTGATTTGTGGTGATGATAAGGAAGCTAAAGAGATAGCTAGTGATATTATTGAAAAAATACCTGGTTTAAGATCTATTGATATTGGGCCTTTAAATAAAGCTCATTTAATTGAATCTATTACCCCATTGCTAATTGGTATGAACATTAAATTCAAATCTCATTATGGTGGATTTAGAATAACTGGTATTGATTTTGAATAAAATCTTTACCTTATTTTTTTTTGAATTACAATGAAAAAAGTAAAAATAACAGTTTTAAAAACAACATTCCAAGAGGATTTGGCTAAAGAATATGGTATTGATGATTTGGGAGTATGTCCGATTCTAAATGAAGGTGAAGTTTATTATGGGGATTGGGCAAAGCCTGAAGGCTTTTGTGATGAAGCATGGAAAGCAATATATCAGTATGTATTTGCATTGTCTCACGGTGTTGATAATTTATTTTATTATGGGGATTGGATTAAAAAACCAGGTATAGCTATTGTCAGTTGTAATGATGGGTTAAGGCCAGTTATATTTAAATTGGAAACTACTGATATTGAATCTACTTCAGATGATTAAAGTTTTCCTGTGCTTTTTTGTAAAATAATCCTAATTCTCTGCCATTAACAAAAATATGGCTTACAGTAATAGCTACACTCATTTCATAGTTTTTATTTACTTTTCCCCAGGTTATTAATGGCTGTATTTGATTTCCAGTTAATATTCCACTTGTTATTGATTCAAAATCAACCCATGGGATACAGGAGTAATTAGCTATATTTTCACAGTCTCGTTTTTCCATTTTAACATTGAATTCATCTATTTTGCTGGATAACACATCAGCTGATGTTTTTTTAACATAATTATGCCAGTTTTCAAAGTCATTAAATGTTTCAGGTGGTTTTACTCTCATTTCTTTATAGATTTCATTGTTTTCATCCATTATTGGGCAGACTCCATCTAAATAATCATGTTCAATTACTTTATCGTTAACTATTCTTCTTTTAAGCTGAGGTATGGAGTTTACAGCTTCCATTAAACACCCTAAAGACAATACAAAAAATGAATAGTTATTTTCTTTTGAATATTTCCACATTTTTTCAACGTTGATTCTGGCAGTCATTGAATATCTTGATGACTGGAAATTAATAAAAGGATTTTCATTTAAATTAAAATCAATTTCTTTCATATTTATTTCACCTTTTAAATTGAACTTTTTTTGATAGTTACTTTTTTATACTTATATTTTAATAAATATTAATGTTAAATTCATAAATATTTTGTTAATTTGTTTAAAAAAAGGTTGTTTTAACGATGAAAGTTGTTATTGTTGGTGGGGGAGCAGGCGGAATGTCTACTGCCTCAAATATTAGGCGTTTAGATAAAGATGCAGAAATTACTGTTATAACTCGTGATGAAAATGTGGCATATTCTCCATGTGCTATTCCTTATGTATTGTCTGGAAAGATTTCTTCTTTTGATGATATTATTATGAAAACACCTGAAGATTATAAAGAAGTCAATATTGATGTTTTAATAAAATCTGAAGTAACTGCAGTTGACAGCAGTAAAAAAACTGTCACTTATGAAAATGCAGATGGTGAAAAAACTATTGATTATGATAAATTGGTTTTAGCTACTGGGGGAAACCCATTTGTACCTCCTATGGAAGGTGTGGATTTAGAGGGTGTTTTCCAAATAAGAAACATTGAGGACGGTAGGAAAGTTCAGCAATGGGCTAAAACTTCTAAAAGTGCTGTTGTAACTGGTGCCGGATTAATTGGTATTGAAATTGTTTTTGCTCTTAAAGAATTAGGTTTAAATGTTACTTTAAGTGAAATGATGCCTCAAATTGTTCCAAGATCTCTTGATAGTGATATGGCTGATATTTTAACCGGATATTTGAAAATGGAAAATATTCATGTAATGCTTGGTGAACCTATTACTAAATTGGAAGGAGAAGATGGAAAAGTTAAAAAAGCATATTTCGGTGACGGAAGCTGTATTGATGCAGATATGGTTATTTTAGCTACTGGTGTAAGGCCTGAATTGGAATTAGCTAAAATGGCTGGCTGTGATATCGGAAGATGGGCTATTTTAGTTAATGAAAAAATGGAAACTTCTGTTGAAGATGTTTATGCTCTTGGAGACTGTGTTGAATCTCAGGATTTAATTCTTCAAGCTAATACCATCAGTCATTTAGGTACTACTGCTGTTCGTGAATCCAAGACATTAGCTCGTACAATAACTGGTAAAAAATCTAATTTCAATCCTGTATTAAATGCTATGGTTTCTAAAGTAGGTAAATTAGAGTTTGGTGCTGTTGGTTTAACGTCCAGTTTTGCTCAGCAAAACAATATTAAACCTATTGTTGAAAAAGTAGAAGCACTTACAAGAGCCCGTTATTATCCTAATGCTAAACCTATGGATATTAAGATTATCTGTGACTGTAATGGTAGAATTATCGGTTGTCAAATAATTGCTGAAGAAAGAGTAGCTGAAAGAATTGATACAATGACTTTAGCTATTACTCAGGGCTTAAGTTGCTTTGAATTAAGTAATGTTGAATTTGCTTATGCGCCTCCAGTATCTATGGTTACTGATCCTTTAGTACTTGCTGTAGAAGAAGTTAGTAAGAAATTTAACTAACTTTTATGTGTAAACTTTTAAATACTTTTAGTTACTATAATATATTATATAAGAAATAAAATTTTTAGAGAGTGATATTATGCCAGAACATGGACATCATGGTCATGGAGGAGAAATGACTCCTGAACAACAAAAACAAATGATTGAACAACAGCTCAACCTCTCAAAAAACTTAGGACAAATTAAATATAAAATTGCTGTTATGAGTGGTAAAGGTGGAGTTGGAAAATCAACAGTAGCTGCAAATATTGCAGAAGCTTTTCAAAAAGAAGGATTTACTACAGGAATATTGGATGCAGATATTCATGGTCCAAACATACCAAAAATGTTAGGTGTAGAAGATCAGGACATTATGATTAACGAAGAACGTCATATGATGCCAGTTGAAGCACCAAGCGGTCTTAAAGTAATGTCAATGGCATTTATGTTAGACAGTATCGACACACCTATTATCTGGAGAGGTCCACAAAAAACAGGAAGTATTAAACAGTTAATAGCTGATGTAGCATGGGGTCCTCTTGATGTTCTTATTATTGATAACCCGCCGGGCACTGGTGATGAACCATTAACAGTTTTACAGACAATTCCTGATATTGATGCAGTAGTTATGGTAACTACTCCTAATGTAGTATCCCAGGAAGATGTTTTAAAATGTGTAAAAATGGTTGAAATGTTAAATGTGGAAAACATTGGTTTAGTTGAAAATATGGCTTACTATGAATGTCCGCATTGTGGTGAAAAACTCCATATCTTTGGTAAAGGTGATGGAAAAGAGTTTGCTGATGAAATGGAAATTACTTATCTTGGAGATTTACCATTAACTGAAAAAGTATCAAATTCACCTAATAAAGGTGGAGTAATGGTTACTATTGAACCTAAATCAGATGTAACTAAAAGATTCACTGAAATAGTTAATGATATTCAGGATGATTTCTTTAAAAAAGAAGATTAATTCTCTTCTTTTTAAACTACTTTTTTTATAAAATATTTAATGTCTTATAATTGCTATGTAAACTGCATTAATAAGGGCAATATCTTTAGAAGAAATAAAATATAAACAGCAACTCCAGTTATGATGATATATAGATTGGAGGCAATGTAACTACTGGAAATAATGTTGTTAATTAGCTGTTTGTGTTCCAGCAATAGCTATAAAAGAAATTAAAAATGATTTGTATGAAGTATGATTTTGACAGCATAATTAATCGTAAAAATACCAACTGCTTAAAATGGGATTTATTTGATACTAAGCTGCCGATGTGGGTAGCTGATATGGATTTTAAAGTTGCACCTGAAATATCCGGAGAAATTATAAATAAAGCTAATGAAAATCTCTATGGATATGCCATAATTCCAGATGAATGGTATGATGCATATATTAACTGGTGGAAATATTACGGATTAAATATGGATAAAAACAATTTAAAATTTGCCAATGGGGTAATGCCTGCAATAGCAACTATTATTCGTAAATTAACTAAAGAAAACGATAAAATTTTAATACAAACTCCTGTGTATCATGTATTTTTCTATGTAATTGAAGATAATAACAGAGAAATTGTGGAAAATCAGTTAGTGTATAAAAATGGAAACTATGAAATTGACTTTAAGGATTTGGAAGAAAAATTAGCTGATGAAAATGTAACTCTGATGATGCTTTGCAATCCTCACAATCCTGTTGGTAAAATATGGTCCAGAAAGGATTTGGAAAAAATAGCTGATTTGTGTGCTAAATATGATGTAAATATAATATCTGATGAAATTCATTGTGATTTAACTGATCCAGATAAAAAATACACTCCTTTTGCCAGTATAAGTAATTATGATTCTGTTACAACAGTTTCTCCCACTAAATCATTTAATATAGCGGGATTGAATACTGCTGCAGTTTATATTGTTGGAGATAAATTAAAGGAAGATATTTTCAATGCTTTAGATGTTGAGTGGGTTAGTAGAGCCAATATTTTTGCTATAACTGGTGCAATAGCAGCATATAAAAATGGCAGGCCTTGGCTTGATGAATTACGCCAGTATCTCTATGACAATAAGAAATTTGTAGCTGATTTTATAAAAGATGAAATTCCTGAAATTAAGTTAATAGATGCAGATGCTACTTATTTATTATGGCTGGACTGTTCCAGTTTAGATATTTCTTCAAAGGATTTTGTTAAGTTTTTAAATGAAAAAACTGGGGTGCTGTTATCTGCAGGTGTTGATTTTAGTAAAAACAGTGATGAATTTTTAAGGTTAAACATTGCCTGTCCAAGAAAATTATTAATGGACGGTTTGAAAGCTATTAAAAAAGGAGTAGCTATTTATAAATAAATTTAAGTGCAGCAGAGTTTATTTCATAATAGTCTCTTCTTTTATATCCTAAATGTATTCCGCTTTTAGAGGCTCTGGTTTCCAATCTGACCATACCGTATGAAAAATCTCTCAATTTATCAATTGCATTTTCATCAATAGCTTTACTAAAACATGCATATCCTGAATTGGTTTTTATTTTATCTTTTGATGAAAACAGTTCTTCATTGTTTGTAATGTCTACATACACTCCTTCTTCATCAAAATCAGCATATTTTCCGCTAAATGCTTCTTCGTTCATAGCCAATTTAGTTACCTGATATGAAAGCAATGTTAAATTATCACTTGGATTCATTTTTATTTCAATATCTGAGTTTATTTCAGGATGTTTATCTAGGTATTTCTGATATTTTTCTTCAGCAAGATAAAATCCCCTTAAAAAATTTGCTTCAACAGGTAATTTGGGTTCTGATTGTTTTAAGAATTTTAAAACTGTTTTTGCATCTTTACTTTCATGCCAGTAAATTCCTAATTTGTGTTGCGGTTTGGCTGGTTTTTTAATTATTTTTAGAAATTCTTTAAGTATTTCTTCTAATGTTGTTTCATAAGTATTGTAATTTACTTTTACACATTCTACATGTTTTGTTTTACCTGCAGCTACTTTTTCATATGTTGGATCATGGGTTATACCATTTGCATATCCTGTTTCTGTTTGTATAACTCCGTTTAATCTTGAAATGTATGCTTCCACTTCCCAAAAGCACCCTCCAGCCAGGTAGATTGTTTTAATGTTGTATTTCATAATATTTGTTTTAATATGATAAGATTTATAAATTATTCTAAATAAAAATGTAATATAGTTAATAATAAATTTTGGAGGAGAAATATGTTTTATAGTACAATAATGAAAATTGATTCAATTGATAGATTAAGGGATATTAGGGATGCATTATTAGTTGAGCAAGGTATTAATCCTACCCGTCAAGGTGAACAAGCTATTAAAGTGGTTGTTGATAGAATTGATGAAATTCAAGCTACTTTAGATAAATCTGCTTCAAGACAATAGAGTGATTTTGTGTTAAGATTTGTAACAACCAGAAGACGTCTGTTGAGAAAAGGTGTGTATAAGTATAATCGTGTTAGAACCAGACAACAGCAGTTTGTAAGGGAAAATAAGAATTTAGTTAAAACACATCAAAATCCTAAAAAAGAAATTTCTGCTACTAAAAGGCGTAAATTAAGACCAAAAAGAGAAGCAAATAAAGGATTTAAAATGTCTTATAGATATAAATATTATAGTAATTTTTCTATTGTCGATGATGAGGAAGCTGAAGAGGATGAATTATAATCTTTCTAATTCTTCTTTATTTATAATCTTTTTTTCATTGTGAATATTTACAATAATGCCTGTGAATTCATCATCTTTTTTAGCAAGGTCTTTGAATAATTTATCAGAAACTTTAATTGGTTCATAGCCACTTACTCCTAAATATTTGCAACCTTCATGATACATATCTAAGTCAGTAAATACAGCAATTTTGAAGTTTTCTGCATGACCGATAGCTATAAAATCTCTTTCATCACCTTCACCTAAAACCGGACAAATAAATTCCATATTAAAAACCACCATTTCGGTCCATCATAAAATTTTGTGAATGAGGATTAATCACCAAACCTTTAAAATTTTCATCATCATCGGCTAATTTTCCAATATCACCTGCAGATAAAACTTTACAGGATAATTTATCTAAAAATAAAGCTGATATTTTTTGTTTGCCTTCGCTATATTCGGTAATGTCTGTAAATATAGGGATAACATATTCTTTAGAACCTTGAGAAACATTGAATTTTACAAATCTTTCTGCTTCATCAATTAATGTTAAATAAACTTCTTTAGAGTATGTTTCTTTGATATTTGTTTTAACAGAGTTAAGTTCTATTGAATTTTCACTTTTGAGTTCTTTAGCTATTGTAGCATATAACTTTATAAATTCCTTTAGTTGACTTTTAGAAGCTTTAGTTCCGTCTTTTTTATAAGTTTCTAAATCTTCAGTTTTCATATATCTTTCTCCAGAGTATAATTGATTTATTATTTCATTTTTAAATTATATATAATTAATAAATTTACATTAATATTAATTCATAGATGCATTATTAGACTTTAACATGATGAAACTTCCAATAGATTCGCTGTTAAGTTACTAAACAATATTTTTATAAATTATTTTTATTTAGTCAGTTTATAATATTCTTTTCAAAAGCTGATCCGCTTTCAAGTAAAAGAAAGTTTAATAGTATACTTTTTTATATCATGTGCAAAGTTGCCCAATGATTTTATGCAAATTGGTCATATGATTTTGTGCAAAGTTGCCCAATTAATTTATATGTAATAAATTTAATCTATGAATTGAGGAATTATATCTGGGTATTCAAATATAAATCTGGACTCATTGATGAATAAATTGATGAATATTTAGAAGAAATGATAGGCGCCATTCTTATTGAGAGTCCAAAATGGTGCGATAAAGCAACAACAGCTTGAACAACATACAAAAAATTTCAAAGAACCTAACTTTTTAGTAGTTATTACAGGTGGCAAATATGCTTATACAACAGAAGATGATGTTAATATTATTCATTACAGATTATAGCATAATTTAACTGTTAACAATAAAGTTAACATTGAAAAAAAGTTTTAATATGATTTTTACCATATTCATTTTAATAACTTTATAAATTTCATTTTTTATCTAATTGAAAAAAAAGGAGAGTATATCTCCTGGTATAAATTCAGCAGCAGTCCTGGTGATCTTCAATGACATTCTGACTAAATATTACAAAGTCATATTTTGGTGGGTTAATAGCTATTCCAAGGAAAGTATCATCATCTAAGTAGGTTTCCAATATGTCTGTTGATGATACAATTTCAGTTTCAAAACTGGCTTCACTGTCCTCTTTTTTAAATATTTCAATTGCTTCTTTTACTTCTTCATCATCTGTATATAATGGTATGAAGTATTCATCATCTTCACCTACTATTAATGAAACAATTTCTTTTTCTTCGCCGTCATTATGTGTTACAAGATAAAAATTATTGTCAAAGATTACATGGTCGATTTCGTGACCTAACTGATGTAATTCTTCATGGTTTTCTTCTGTTTCTTCAATGCTCATGTATTTTTCGATTAATTCTTTAAGGTTATTTTCTTTTATTTCCATTTAAAATCACCTATATATCTATAAATATGTTTAATTCATATATATAGAATTAAGGTTTTAACAATGTCAATTAGTTTAAAGGAAAAATTAGCCGAATTAATTTTTGAATATGATGAACTGAGGTTTCATATCTGTCCTAAAATTGAAGATATGTATCTGCTTAGTTTTGGTTTTCTTGAATGTGAAGCTTATAATTTGGATATTGAATTGGAAATGATTAAAAGATATATTGAGCTGTTTAATCAGGGTGAGGATTTATCTGAAATTGATGAAAAGTTGGATATTGAATTTGAAGAATCAGTTGGCATGTTGGAAAAATATATGGGCGAATTAGATTTAGCTATTGAACGAAAAGATATTCATTTTGAGTTGTCTAAAGATGATTTGGACAGTTTAAACAGTCTTTATTTGGATTTAATTTATAAATTGCATCCTTCTTTTAACCCTGTTCAAAGTATTTATGAGAAAGATTTGTTTGAAGAAATTGTAGATGCTTTTGAGAATTATGATTTAACTTCTATGAGATCTCTGGCTATTCTAATTCCTGAGGGCAAAACAATTTTTGAAGATGATGATGTTTTCATAAAATCAATTAGCCAAATCAATCAGGAAATTTATAATATTAAAAATAGCTATCCTTATAACAAAAAAAAGATTCTTGATGATGATGCATTATTTAAGGATTATAAGACTCAGTTATTGGATGTTGTAGCTAATGATTATTTGTTAATTGAAGAATACGGTAAAAAATTAGATGAATTAATTTAAATATATAATGAGTATTCATCCTCCTAAACACCACTAAAGGAGTAATAGCGAATACTCATTTTTAACCATCACCATTGTTCGTATTCGTAAAAAAATAAGATATATCAAAATACGAACAATACTATTTTTGTTTTTTAGATATATAAACTTTTATAATTTATTTTTAAAATATTGTTAATAAAATGTTATATATAAGTTAGTACAAATAGATTACTATGTTTTCAAAAAAGCTTTTCTTATCATTACTTTTAATTGCTTTAATAATATCTATGGGCTGTGCTAATGCAGTTGACAGTTCCAATTGGAAAACTGTAAAAATAAATGATGTTGATTTTAAAATTCCTCCAAAATATCAGGGTGGTGACATCAATAATGACCATACGAATTATCATTATAATGATTTAAATACATTTGGTATTTTATGTATTGATGATTATATTGCAAGCAGTTACGGGTGCTGGCATAATTTCAAAGGCAAAAACCTGACTATAGTTTCACATGATGTAGCATACTTTTATCAGTACAATAACTTTGCAAAACATGATGTATCTCATGCTTATTTTTCATCAGGAGATTCAATATATTGTATATCCGGGGGCAGCGGATAAATGACTGATGAAATAGAGGAGATCATAATTAACACTCCTGATTCTTCATATGACACAAGTACCTTTTATGGAATATTAAATGAAGCAAAACAGGAGTATGATAGTGAACAGACAAATGACCAGTCATATTATGTTTCAACACCAAGTACTGAAAGAAACAATTATTACATATTTTGGTGGCGTTAAAAAGGTGATTAAATGAAAGAATGTCCAAGATGTGGCAGTAAATACGAAGATAATAACAGCAATTATTGTATTGATTGTGGATCAAGACTTATTAATCTGAATTCTTTAAACAAACCTGCATCAAATATAACTAAACATAAAAAAAGAGGATACTATAAAACTGGAGATTATGCAAGGGATTTAAGAGTAGCTGAAGAATTATATAAACTATATGATAGAAACTGTGTTGCAAGATTGGATAATGTTAACGGACATTTACTTGCATCACAAGCAAGAAAAATGGATATTCTTATTGAACAGAATAATAAGATTATTAGTTTATTGGAAAAAATAACTAATAAACCTTAAAATTCTGATTCTATTGATTTGATTAAGTTATAAATAATTTTATTTGTGCTTACATCAACATCATATTTTTCACCTAACCGAATAACGCTTCCATTTAATGTATCGATTTCGGTTTTTATTTTCTTTTGAATATCCTGATATGTTGATGAATAATGGTTATATGTATCAGGAACTAGTTTTGAGTAGAATAATTTTTTATATTCATCCGGTGAATCCCATAATGTGGAGTATTCACTTTTTTTGATAACTGCAAATATTTCATCTATAATACTGTTCATAATATTTTTAGAGTATTCATTTTCAGTTAATTTACCATATGTGCAGTTAAGAATTACTCCTAATGGATTTAGAGCACAGTTATAAAGCATTTTAGCCCATAAATATTTATCAATTTCTGTTGTTGTTTCACATTTAATTCCTGATGCTGTAATCATTTGAGCTATTTTTTCTAAACAGTCAGGATCTGCATTTTGAAGTGATCCTAAAAGTATAGGTTCTGTGTATACAGTTATTTCACTGATATGTCTTTGAGGTCGTGAAAAACCTGTAATTACTCTTGCACAGTATACTTCATCTTTGGAAAAATATCTTAAAAAAGGTTCATCATTAGCAAATCCATTCTGGAATATGATTATTTTACAGTTATCTTTCAAGATTTCTTTATTTTTAGCTAATTTTTTACTTATATCCTCATTAGCTACTGTTTTACTGCATATAAAAACATAATCAAAAGTTTTTTCAGGAATGTCTTTATAATCATCATATACTTGATATTCATCAGGTGTAAAAGAGTAATGGTGGAATAATCCTGTTCTTTCAAGTCCGTTTTCTTTAATTGCAGTAGCTGTTTTTCCTGTTGCATAAAAGGATACATTTGCTTTTTGTGAAAGCATAGATGCACCTAATCCTAATCCTACTGCACCTGCTCCGTCAATTAAAATATTCATTTTATTAATTCCTTTTGTCGTTACTGGTATTTTGTTTTTGATTTTATAAAATAATTTCCTATACAATAGATTTTTTACACTTGAAATATATGTCTACAATAGATTTTTTTCAACTGTAATTTTTCTGAATAATTTGATGTAGGCAATTAAAAATTATAATAATTTAGCTGAAATTATCTGTAAACAGGTTTTTACTATGGGGAATGGATGATATGGAGCAGATATAATTAATTTAAAAAGCAGTTATTCTATTGTTATGACTTTAAACATAATGATTTCATTAAGAAAATGCGAATAATTTTTTTCATTGTTTTCCTGTTTTTTAAGTAAATTTTTAATATTATAATAAACATAGTATCCTTTAATCACTATTTATTAGTGGAGGTTAAAAAATGAACAAAATAAAATATATTATTTTACTATTCATTTTGCTCTTATTGATTATTCCAACAATAGTTGCTGTAGATGATAGTATGAAAGCCGATTCTACAATTATTGTTAATGCAAGTAATATTACTGTAGGAGATATTGAAAAGATAACTGTACATGTTAATGAAGATGCAACTGGAGTTATTAACATATCTGTTGATGGCAAAAATTATTCCGCCCCTATTGACAAGGGAATAGCTACTTTTAAGATAGATAATTTGGCTAGTGGTTCTTATGATGTTTTAGCCAGTTATGACGGAGATGAAAACTATCTTCCAGGTACAAACACTTCAAGTTTTAATGTAGAAAAACCTGGTGCTTCTGCATCTGTCCCTGTTAAAGCTAATGAAAAAACCAAGGCAAACTCTACAATTATTGTTAATACAAACAATATTGCTATGGGAGACAGCGAAAAGATAACTGTACGGGTTAATGAAGATGCAACTGGAAGTATAACTATAACTGTTGACGGCAAAACATATTCAGCTCCTATTGATAAAGGATTAACTACTTTTAAGATAGATAATTTGGCTAGTGGTTCTTATGATGTTTTAGCCAGTTATGACGGAGATGAAAACTATCTGCCAAGTACAAACACTTCAAGTTTTAGTGTAGGAAAACATAATGCACCAATTTCCGTTTCTGCTAAGGATGTAAAAGAAGGTGAAAATGCAGTTGTTCATGTTAGTTTGCCTGCTGGTGCTACAGGTTCTGTAAAGGTTACTGTTTATGATAAAAGTTATACTAATCAGTTGATTGACGGAAAAACTACTGTCACTGTTCCTGATTTAGCAAAAGGATCATATATTGTTAATGTTAATTACAGCGGTGATGACAATTATTTGGCTAATTCAACACAGGTGCCTTTAAGTGTAGGTAAAAAAGCAGTAGAACCGCCAGCTATTGAAAACAGTACTGATGAAAACTTAAACGACATTGGGATTGATGCCTCTACAGGCCTTCCAATAGCTATATTGGCAATAGCATTGATTATAATTGCTGCTGTTGTTATTGTAAAAAGAAAATAAGTATTTACTTATTTTTTTCTTATTTTTTTTAAATTAATAATCTATATTATCTATCAGAAATAAAACTGTATATTGAAGAGAATATTTTAATCGGAGAATAATATGGATACAGCTTTAATTTCAATCATTATAATAACTATTGCTCTGGCAATGGATGCATTTAGTGTTTCCCTGACAAAGGGATTTACACAAAAAAACCTGACAAAATCACAGATTTTATATTATGGACTATTTTTTGGTTTTTTCCAGTTTATGATGCCTGTAATCGGATACATTTGCGGTACAACAATCAGTTCATTTGTATCAACTGTAGCTCCATGGATTGCATTTTTCCTGCTTTTGGCTATCGGATTAAACATGATTCGTGAAAGCTTAGGCAGTGATGATGAAGATATTATGGATACTTTTAGCTTTAAGGAATTGACTCTGCTGGCTGTTGCAACAAGTATTGATGCATTTGCTGTTGGAATTACATTTGCATTACTGAATATGTCCCTGTTGCTTCCATGTACAATAATAGGAATTGTGGCATTTATATTCAGTATTGCAGGTATTTTCATTGGAAAAAAACTTGGAAATTATTTCGGAGACAAATTTGAAATTCTTGGTGGTGTGGTCCTGATTTTAATAGGCATTAAAATTTTACTCGGATATTAATATATCTTAAATTAATTTTTTCTTTTATATTTTCAATACTTGCTTTTCAATTCAATTAAATAATGCATCACATAATTAAACAAATCAGTTTAGTTAAAAAATACTAATTTTTATTTACTTTAATGATGATATATAATCAATAAATGTGGGATATTATGAAAAAAACATATGCGATTCTGGTTGCAGTTATATTTTTAATTTCAGTTTCAGCTGTTTTTGCAGCTGATTCATCTAAAGAAATCTTTTTAGGTGGAGTTAAATTTAGTGTTCCGTCAAATGGGGAGTTTACTCCAGATAATACAGGTTACCATACAGACAAATTTGGCATTGATCTGATTCAGGATAACTCATTGCCTGATGAGCAAAATACAATTAAAAATTCAAGCCTCACTAAAATGACTCTGTACCACCGTGATGTTTTAGCTATCTATTCAAAATCTTCGGATGATTTTAATGTTTTTTATTTCTCTGCAGGTGATAAACTTTTTAAAGCAAGCTGTAAAGAAGACAGTGATATTAAGAAACTTCAAGATATAGTTAAAAATTCACCAAATTCAACACTTACCACTGAGGAATTCTATGCCAGATTAGGTACAAATCCTTATTCTGACACTTTTAATGAACTGGATACGAATCATGACGGAAAACTTAGTATTGATGAATTTGAAGAATTAACTGAATATATAATGGAGGATTCATTTTGGGACGGTTATTCTCCTGAAGAAGTAATCATTTCTGAATTTGAAAGTCTTGACTCAAACCGTGATGGATTTTTATCTTACGATGAATTTTCAGATAGATTTGGATTCATTTAGTTTTAATGAATTGGTTCTGTCTGATATGCAACAATTATTAATGCATTTGCATTATTGAATGCATCCCTGTTGTTTTATGTTCAATAATAGGGATTTCAGCATTTATATTCTCTATTGCACATATGCCAGAAACTTGGAAATTATTTCGAAGACAAATTTTAATTTCATACACTTATTATTTTTTTAAATTTTTAAGAAAGCTTTAATTATTTTAATAAAAAGTCTATTGTATACAATTAAATCAATCGTTATTTTGATTAAAATAAAATTACATAATTTTAAAAAAGTCTATTGTAGAAAAAATTATTTGGAATTTTTGATAATGGCTACACATAAGGGCTGGCCTGCATTAAACACATCATAATCAAGAATTTCAAGATTATGATTTTTTAAAAAACACAAATATTCATTTTTGGACCATTCATTACTTTCAAAAACAAATAATTTCAATGTTTTAAGCATCAGACGCTGAAAAGTATTTCCTTTTACATAAGTAGGAAGTATTAAAATTCCGTTATCCTTAACAACACGTGTAAGTTCACTGATAGCTGTTTCAGGTTTATCCAATAAGTGCAACACATTGGCAGCCAGAGCCACATCAAAATAATTGTCTTCATAATTTATATTATTTAAATCTCCAACAGAAACTTCAACATTGTTTAAGTTTTTAGTTTTGTTTTTAGCTTTTTTAACCATTTCTTCAGAATAGTCAAAGGCAATTATTTCTCCTAAATTTGGTGATAATAAACAGGTAAAAGCACCAGTTCCACAGGCTGCTTCTATTAATCTGTCGTCTTCGCCTGTGTATTTTAAAATAAAATTAAACAGCTCTTTATTGTTTATTTTATTGCCTATAATTTTATCATAAACTGATGCATATCTGTTCCAGAAAGATTTATTGTTCATAGTATATTTTATTTATTCAATTAAACAGTTATAAACTTTTACTTTTTTTAACATTGAATTAATTATATTATACAAAAATATTTATATTATTGTTAAAGTTATATAATATATTAATTATGGTGGAGTTGGTAAAATGAAATACCAGTGTCAGATATGCGGTTATATTTATGATGAAGAAAAAGAAGGCAAATCCTTTAAAGAACTTGAAAAATGTCCTGATTGCGGATCAGATGTTTCTAATTTTGAAGTAATGGAAGAAGATACAATCTATAAGACATATGAATGTGAAGTCTGCCATTATGTTTATGATGAAGAAAAAGAGGGTTCGGTACTTATTAAACTTGGAAAATGCCCAGTATGCGGATCGCCGCTATCAAAATTCAAAGCAATCCAAAAAGTAAAATATGGAGCATATCAGTGTAAGGTTTGTAATTATATTCATGATGAAAAAAGTGAAAAAATACTATTAAAAGACCTTAAGGAATGTCCTGATTGCAAATCAGATATATCTAACTTTGAACCAATTGAAACAAATGAAAATAACTGGCTAATTTCATTTCCGGAACAGTACATCAGAAATGATGAATCAGTAAGGCATATGGACACTATTTATAAGTTATGTGATTCCGGAAAACCCATTACAGCACCAATGGCTACAGCATTGCCAATGCCAAATTGGGATGATATTCTTATTTTAGGAAACCAGTTAAATCCAATGCCTTTAGAAGAAGATGCTGAAGTATCAACTACAACTATAATAGGTAAAAATGCTAAAAAGCCACTGGTTATTGAAAGTCCAATATATGTATCCCATATGTCTTATGGAGCTTTGTCTAAGGAAAGTAAAGTTGCTTTAGCTAAAGGAAGTTTCAATGCTAAAACTGCAATGTGTAGCGGAGAAGGGGGAATACTGCCGGAAGTTAAAAATACAGCATATAAATACATTTTTGAATATGTTCCCAACCAGTATTCAGTAACTGATGAAAACTTAAAAACTTCAGATGCAATTGAAATTAAAATAGGTCAGGCAACAAAACCAGGAATGGGAGGATTATTGCCTGGAGATAAAGTAACGCCTGAAATAGCTAAAGTAAGAGGTAAAAAAGCAGGTGAAGACATAATATCTCCATCAAGATTCCCGAATATTAATTCTAAGAAAGATTTAAAAAATCTGGTAGATGAATTAAGATCAAAATCTGAAGGCCGTCCGATAGGTATTAAAATAGCTGCAGGATACATTGAAAATGATTTGGAATTTATTAGTTATGTCAAACCTGATTTTATTACAATTGACGGAAGAGGAGGTGCTACTGGAGCCAGTCCCTTATTAGTTAGAGATGCAACAAGCGTTCCAACAATATTTGCATTGTATAGAGCCAGAAAATATCTTGATGAACATGATTTGGATATTGACCTGGTAATTACTGGGGGTTTAAGAGTTTCCAGTGACTTTGCAAAAGCCTTAGCTATGGGGGCAGATGCAATAGCTATAGCTTCGGCCAGTTTAATTGCAGTGGCATGTCAGCAATATAAATTATGTGATAAAGGACAATGTCCTGTGGGAGTTGCAACACAGGATAAAGAACTGCGTTCCAGATTAAAAATAGATATTGGAGCAAAAAGATTAACTAATTATCTTAATGCAAGTCTTGAAGAAATTAAAACTTTTGCAAGAATAACAGGACACAATGATATTCATGATTTGAATGTTTCAAATTTAGCTACATTCAATAGTGAAATATCTGATTATACAAATATCAAACATGTTTAGAGGTTATTAGTTTGAAAAACCCATTCTGTTTATTAAAAAGCGCTTTGGTGATAATTGTAATACTGATTGTATTGCTTAAATTAGTGCAGGTTATTTAATAGTATAGTTTCCCTTTACAGTGTGGACAGATTTTTCTTTTTCCGATAAATGTTTGTCCGCAGCATCTGCATTTATACATATTTCTGTCACAGTTAAGCTGAATTCCACATTCTTCACAGTAAGGTTTAGGACCTACAAATGCATGATTGCAGTTTGTACAGTAATATCTTGTTCTATTGCTTTGTTTATTTTGCAGTGATCTTTTAATTCCATAATAATAAACAAACACAACAGCCAGAACAAACAGGGAAAGTATCAGACTGCCTATCCCTGCAAATAATGTCATGATAAAACTTAAAATTACTATAACTACAATCCATTTTCCAGCTTTATAGGAGTAGTTTTCAATTGTTGCTTTATATACAAGATTTTCATCAGGTTTTGGAGTATTTGATAAGTTTCTATTTGCATCTCTTTTACCTAAATAAGTTAATAAAATATCTTCTTTTGAAGGCGGCATAACAATCACTTATATGAATTATATATTATTTTTTAATAATTTTCACTATATAATTTTATTTTTAAGTGTCTAAAAAATACTTTTATTAATTATAAACAACATATTATTTTTATATTAAAGAGTTAATGGTGGAAAAAGATGCCTAATAAAAATAAAATTGGAGAAAAAATTAAAACTTTAATGGAAGTTAGAAATGTATCACTTGAAGAATTAGCTAATGACAGTGATGTTAACATAGAATTGGTTGAGAAAATATTAAACGGGGAAATTATACCATCTCTTACTCCTTTAACCAAAATAGCTAGAGTACTTGGTGTTAGAATAGGTACTTTTATTGATGATGATGAACAAACAGGACCTTTAGTCGTTAGAAAAGGAAAAAGCGATAAAGTTGTATACTTTTCAGGTGATGAAAACAAGACAGATGACAGTAATCTGGAATTCTACTCATTGGCTGCCGGAAAAAGTGACAGAAATATGGAACCTTTTATCATTGACTTTAAAGTGGATGCTGAAGAAAGCCATGAACTCAGCTCTCACGAAGGTGAAGAATTCCTCTATGTTCTTGAAGGAACAATTGAAGTTATTTATGGTCAGAATAACTATGTTTTAGAAACTGGTGACAGTATTTACTATGATTCAATTGTATCTCACCATGTACACAGTTCCAATGATGAAACAGCAAAAATCTTAGCTGTAATATACACACCGGTAGATTAAATTTAATTTCAGGAGTTAAAAAAATGTTATTCAGTGAAGACACGCTAGCAGATTTTTTTGAAAAACAAGTAGAAAGACTTCCGGACCATGAATTTTTAATTTATCCTGATAGAAACTTGAGATTCACATATTCAGAATTTAATGAAAGGGCTAATAATTTAGCTAAAGGATTATTATCTATTGGTGTTGGAAAAGGGGACCATGTAGGAATATGGGCTAAAAATGTTCCCGAATGGTTGACTTTCATGTTTGCAACAGCTAAAATAGGAGCTGTTTTAGTAACTGTAAATACTGCTTATAAAAGTCATGAACTGGAATATATTCTTAAACAGTCAGATATGAAAGCTTTAGCTCTAACTGACAGATTCAGAGACAATAATTATATTGATATAATCTATGAGTTAGTGCCTGAACTTAAAACCTGTCAGAGAGGAAAATTAAATTCTGAAAAATTCCCATTTTTAAAACATGTTATTCATGTAGGTCAGGATAAACACAGAGGAATGTATAACACTAATGAATTATTATTGTTAGGTCAAAATCAGGATGATGTAATCCTAAAAAAAATCAAAAAAGAATTTGACAATAATGATGTAGTAAATATGCAGTATACCAGCGGTACAGAAGGTTTCCCAAAAGGAGTAATGCTTACCAGCAGAAACATCTTAAATGACGGATATTACATCGGGGAAAACATGAACTTCTCTGAAGAAGACAGATTATGTATTCAGGTACCTTTATTCCATTGTTTCGGTTCAGTTTTAGGAGTCATGGCAGTAATCACACATGGTTCAACTATTGTAATGCTGGAGGAATTTGATCCGCTTTTAGCTCTTTCAGCTATTCAAAAGGAAAAATGTACTGCAATTCACGGTGTTCCAACAATGTTTATTGCAAAATTGACACATCCTATGTTTGATATGTTTGACATGTCATCACTTAGAACAGGAATCATGGCGGGATCAACATGTCCTGTTGAAACCATGAAAGAAGTAATAGACAAAATGAACATGACTGAAATCACCAGTGTATACGGTCTAACAGAAGCATCTCCGGGAATGACACAAACAAATGCCTCAGATACATTTGAGAAAAAAGTAAACACTGTAGGAACTCCTTTTCCAAATGTTGAAGTTAAGCTTATAGATCCGGATACTGGTGAAGACATAACTGAAGTAGGTAAAAAAGGAGAAATAGTCTGCAGAGGATTTAATGTAATGAAAGGATACTATAAAAATCCTGAAAAAACAAAAGAAGTCATAGAAGATGACGGATTTTTACACTCCGGAGACTTGGCTACCATTGATGAAGACGGATACTATTCTATTGTCGGAAGAATTAAAGATATGATTATCCGTGGAGGAGAAAACATCTACCCACGTGAAATCGAAGAGTTCATATATACAATAGATGGAGTTCAGGATGTTCAGGTAGCAGGAATACCTGATGAAAAATACGGTGAAATCGTAGGAGCATTCATAATCAAAGAAGAAGGCTCAGATTTAACTGAAGAAGATGTAAGGGACTATGCAATAAGTAAAATAGCCAGATATAAAGTTCCAAAACATGTATTCTTTGTTGATGAATTCCCATTGACAACAAGCGGAAAAATCCAAAAATACAAACTGGGAGACATAGGTCTGGAATTACTTAAAAAACGTGAAAATTAAAAATATAAAAATTAGAAAAAAACTGCTTAAGTTTCGATGAATGAATTGATTTTCTAAATACATAATAGTGATTATATGATTTCAAAAAAACTTTTAATATCTTTACTTTTTATTAGTTTAATAGTTTCAATTAATTGTGTAAATGCAGTAGATAGTTCTGATTGGAAAACAGTAAAAATAAATAATGTTGATTTTAAATTACCTCCTAAATATCAGGAGGGTAAACTTAATAAAGGTACTTATATGATTAATAATATTTTTACATTTGGTATTAGATGTGTTGATAGTAATATATCATATATGTACGGAAGTGATTATAATTTTAAGGCTAAAAATTTAACTGTTGGAACACATGATGTGTCATATATTACTGAATATGTAGATGTTGTAAATCATAATGTATCTTATGCATATTTTGCTTCAGGAGATTCATTTTATTGTATATCCTGGGATGGTCAAATGAATGAAGAAATTGAAGAAATGATAATTAACACTCCAGATTCTTCTTATGATACTGATGCATTTTATGGGATATTAGATGAAGCAAGACATAAATATGATGATAAACAAGCTGATAAAGAAAAATCTATTGAGTATGAGGATAGGTTAATTAGAGAAAAGTATTATAATCATTTTTACTATTATCCTTATGGATATTATTGGTATTGAATAAAATAACAGAACAATAAGTTTATTAGAAAAAATATCTAATAAACTTTTAAAATTCTGATATAAGTCTGGAATTAATTAGATATTAATTAAAAAAATGTGATTCGATTGAAGATTTTAGTTTTATTTAATTTAAAATTTAAAAAAGATATTTTAAAACTTAAAAGAATATTAAACTATAATGCATTTAAACAAATAAATGAAAAAACATATATTGGAAATTTAGATAATAATGAAATACTTATTTTAAAAGAAAAAATATCTAAAATACCTGATGAAAATGGGTTTATAATAATAATTCCAATATGTGGGGCATGCTATAATAAAATCACATATTTTGGAAAAGAAATAAGGCTAGAAGAAGAAAAATATAAGATATTATGAAATTAATAATTGATGGCTACAATAAAACACTAAGAAAAAAAGACAATCAAATAGTAGTCATGGAAAAAGACAATGAGATATATAGAATTTCTGCAAACAAAGTATCAGATATAACTATAATGGCTAAAGGCCATATAACATTCGATGCATTAAATCTAATGGCAAGAAACAATATTAAATTAATTAGTATCAACTACTTTGGTCAAATCAACTATATTTTAGAGTCTCCAAACCAAGAAAATGTTAATTTAAAGAAAATACAATATCAAGCTAGTGAAAATTATAAAGGGCTCTTAATTTCAAAAGAATTCATAAAATCTAAGATGAAAAACCAAAAATCAACAATTAAAACATTAAATAAAAATAAAAAACTTAAAGAAGTTAAAATAATTGAAAATAAAATTAAACAAAACATAAAAGATTTTGAAAACTTCAAAATAACTCCATCTGATGATGTATTCACATCTAAAAATAAAATAATGGGATTTGAAGGAATAACTTCAGTTAATTACTGGGAAGCAGTAAGTTTGCTGCTGCCTGATGAAATTAATTTCAAAAACAGGAATCAAAAACCGGAAAATGATGTTGTAAATTCTATGCTAAATTATGGATATGCAATACTTGCTTCAGAAATTGCAAAAAATATTGTAACATTAGGACTTGATCCATACTGCGGATTATTGCATGCAGATTTAAAAAGAAGACAAAGCTTAATTTTTGATTTAATAGAAGAATTTAGACAACAAATAGTTGATAAAACTGTGTTCAAATTAATAAATACCAACCAAATTAACGAAACAAATATTGATAAAAGAAACAATTCATTAAAATTAGAATCAAGAAAATTATTAGCCGGCGAAATAATGGTAAAAATTCATAGTGATTTAACTTTTGAAAATGAAAAAGTAACTTATGCTAATATCATTGAAAATCAAACAAAAAAATTAGTAAAATCATTACTTAATAATAATGACTATACAGGGTTTTATTTAAACTGGTAACTAATTTTAGGAAAACCACCTTATTTTTGTAATACTTTTATACTTTCCTAATAATACTTTTCAAAAAAGGATTAACATGTGTTTAAATAGTATAAAAAAGAAAATGAAAATAAGGTATGTTTCTTAATGAAAGATACAATTAAAATTTAATTTCACCTTGAGGTTCACTTTCTTTGTCTAATTCCTCATGAACAATGTTTTTAACTTCACCTTTAACAGATTCGGTGATTTGTTCAACGAGTCCTTGTTCTTTTTCACTCCATAACTCATCCATAGCTATTTTTAAGTCATTATTAGTAACATATTGTTCTTTAGGTTCTGCACCTGATTGAGTATTATTATCTGTCATGTTTTTAGTCTCCATGTTTTTTAATATTTTATTACATACTCCTGCAAAACATGTTCCTTCAACTACTCCTTTAGCAGTGGTAACTGTACCTAAAGTATCCATGTTTGCAGGTATACTTGTTAAACTGATTTCATCTAATCTTGCATTTTTAACATTCCAACCACCATCACGATTACGATCATATTCTGTTGGTGCACCACCAATGCTTAAGCCTAGGTTAACTCCGATGTCTAACATTTCTTTAATGTCTGGTGCATATTTAGAAAGTATTGTGGCACCTATTTTCAAAGTATCATTATCAGAGTCCAGTACTTTGTTGATACTGCCTAGTAAACCTGTGAATAAGCCGTATTCATGGTCTCCATGAAGATTTTTATTACTGGTTAGTAATTGTTTTTTCATGGAGTTTATGGCTGATGGTAGCATAATGTCTTTTTGCAAGTCTTGGCTTGTTGTACTTGCTGTTCCTATGATGTCTAATGTTCCATCATCATTTAACGTGTATTTTTGTTGGTTGTTTTTTGTGAGTGGGACATAGACTCGAAAACGATTATGATTATGCAATGTTTTCCAATCCTCCGAAAAAATTTCATTCTTTTTTTATAAAAAAAAATAAATTAATGTTAAAATAAGCTTTAAAGATAATAACTAATTTGTATAAAAAAATAGTAGAAGAAAAAATATTTAATGTTTAAGTTTTTTTTCTTCTTCAATAATCACCGTAGACAATTAGAAAAAAATAGTAAATTATTACAAAAATTGATAATAAAAAAATTAAAAAAATCTGAATCATACATTAAATAATAAATAATATAAAAAAAGTAGGTTTTAGTCTTCAGCAAATAGTTTTTCTTCATCAAATTCTTTAGGATTCTCAAGTGTGCCAAAAATATCTGATAAATATCCCTTAGACATACAAAGCTCTTTCCATTCAGCAAAAGCTGTAGGATTTGATTTATACATTCCCTGTAAGTGTTCCATTTTTTTTTCCATAGTTTTAAACTGTTCCACAGCAGTAATATGATCCGGATTAAATCTTCCATAACCTACAAGGTTAGATCCATCAATAATATCTGATACTTCATCATATTTCATTTTATCAATCCGTTATTAATTTACAAATTTAACTTCAAAACCATAAACTGATAATTCCTTTTCATATAAATTTATGTATCTATTTTTATGTTCATTAACATATTTATCTCTTTCCTTAAAATAATTCACTTCTTCAGAAGTGTACTTATCAATAGGTTTACCTTCATAAAATGTTGATGGAATAATCCTACCAGTATCTTTATTAAAATCATCAGTCATATTTTTCTCAATTTTAAAACCAATATTTTTGATTTTTTTAGAGTTATCTTTGTTTTGAGAAAGGCTATTATTCTTAATGATAAATGTTCCTTCTTCATTTGTTATTAAACCATATTTAACTTTATTAGAAGCAAAATATTCTAAATCTCCTGAAGAAGGAAGTGGAGGATTAGATTTAGGATGATTATGGATTAAAAATAATATTCCTTTTTCTTTTTCTGCAGTTTCTAAGAATTTTTTAGTTAAATTTACTGAGTTAGATTTACCATCAGATATTAATCCAGAAAATGTTCCTTTTTTTGTTCTTGCCGTTGCAAATTCAACATCTACATATTTAACATTTCCTTGGAATTCATATAGATTATCAACTAAACTCATGTTCTTTTTATCAATGAATCCTTTACATTCTTCCTTAAATTGATTTTTAGATAATGAATTAGTTATCCCATTGCTAGAATATTGGGAGAATGGTTTCTTTGAACTCCTATTATCGGTATAAATATTGTTTAATACATGTAACTCCCCATCAGATAATGGTGTTAAGTTTATTACTTCTGGATTAACATTATCCCTCCTAGATTTCCATACTGCTAAATAAGTACAACGACAATTAGGATGCAAAGGCAATATACTATTCTCATCCAAATCACTTATACGATGCACATTATCTTTTAAACCAGGATGATAAACCTTATCCTCACCTTTATTAAACAAGTAAGCATTATCCAAACATAAACTGCAAACATCACGATCTTCAGCAGTTAATATTGTGACTTCAGTATAACCTTCATTAACATAGGATTGTAAAATACCTGTGTTTTGTGCTCTGCTAACTTCTGTTTTAGCAATCATTACTGCTCTTTGTTTAGCACTTAAAGTACTACCTTCTAAAGGTTTTACTCCTAATTCAACTATTTTGTTAGCTAAACTATATGGGTTTTCACCAGTAGCTACGGCTTGAGTAATTGTTTTTTTAACACTACTTCGTAAATCATTACTTAATTTTCGTATTAATTGGAAATTGTATTGTCTTACAAAGTCTAATGCTTCCTTGTCAGTATCGGTGAATACGAGTTTCTCTTTAATGTCATTGTATCCTTTCTGTTTACCTAATTCATATACTCGTTCGATTAAATTATCAACACTTTCATAGGTTTGTTCTAATAAATCATCCCATTCCATATCCAAGCTTTGAAGTATTTCTTTTTGTCTTTGCATTTCTGCATAATAATACTCTTTAGCCTGTGGTGATGATAACCACATTCTACTATGGTTTAATTGCTGGTCAAGTAAGTTACTTATCATATTATAATATTCTTGTACGTTTATGGGGTCTTTGGTTTTGTTTATATGGAATTCTTCCCATAAACCGGTACATGATAATAATAAGTTATCTGTTTCTATCTCTTCATTGGTTTTAATCATATTCTCGCCTTAACCTTTCCATTGTCAAAGCTTTCTGCAGACTTTTAACCTGTGTGGAATTGTTTGGAGTCATGTTTAAGTCTTGATTTAAAGGTAAATCCCCCCAATCTACAGGAGATAAACCATAACTTTTACGAACTTCATTAATGGTTTTAACACCATTTTTCACTTCCAAATCCTCAATCTGAGCACGAGTCAATTTGTTTTCTAAATCCATATGATTATACTCAAAGACTTCATGAAAACCACTACGTCCTAATACTTTGTTAAATGCATTTTCAATAATCTTACAATCCCCTGATAATGTATTGTTAAAACTTTTCTCTTGACTGTCACCAGTACCACTTCCCAAGTGTGCTGTTTCCACAATACCTATTACTGCAGGTGGAACTTGAAAACCAATTAGTATACGATCACGACTATAATTTAATAAGTTAAGGAAATCTAAATCTTTGTTACTGTTTCCAGTACTTTGATAATTTGCTCCTTTAACTGCAAGTAAACCTTTTTTATTCCTATCATTTTGTAAACGGTTGATGAAACTTTGTATTGTGGTGTTGCTTGTGTCTTTGTCAAAGCTTAATATTCCACGAGGGTCCATTCCATTGTTTTCGAATAGTTCTCTGTTGTGTTTTAATCCGAGGAATTCTAATGCTATGGATAATCCTATACTGTCTATTTCACTTATTCCCCATAGGTAGTTTTTTGCTTGTACATGTGGTTCGTAAATGTGTATTAATTCATCTGTTTCGTATTTTAAATCTGTGTTTCTTAATGTATGTTTCTTAATGAAAGATACAATTAAAATTTAATCAAAAAGATGCAATTAAACTTTGACTTTTGTTATTAATAATTCTAGAATTAAAAGTAAATATTTTAACTAAAAAAAGATAGATTTTCATGAAATATACAGAAAAAATAATTGAATCATCAGTATTGTTGTTAGTAATAATTGATATGATATTATTATTAATATTGACTTTTTCCAATGTTTCTCAACATGTAGAGCAGAAAATTATTTACTTTGATTTATTTGTTTGTTTCATTTTATGGATTGATTTTATATATAACTTATATAAATCAAATAATAAAAAACAATTTTTAAAAGAAAACTGGTTAACTATTATCGCAATAATACCTTTAGACTATTTTTTCTTAAGATGGTTCAGATTCATAAGAATAATACGTTTAATAAGATTCAGCAGAGTATTACTCTTTTTAAAAGGATGGGGACATTCAGTTGTTTATTTTATCAAATCAACAAACCTGGATAAATTGATATATGTTGTGGTAATATTTGTTGTAATTTCATCTATTGCTATATTATTTATTGAAGATTCAGTTACAAATTTAATTGATGCATTTTGGTATATTATTGTAACATTAACAAGTGTTGGTTATGGAGATATAACTCCACATTCAATAATAGGAAAAGTAATTTCATATTTTGTCATATTATTAGGAATTATTTTTTTCAGCACATTAACTGCAGCTATATCATCCATATATGTGAGTAAAATAACTGATGATTCTGAAAAAGATTTGAATAGTAAAATTGATGAACTTAAAGAAGAAAATAAAAAATTAGAAAATAAAATTGATGAATTAAAAGAGATTATAATGAAAAATAATTAAATTCATATTAATTCTCTTTTCTTTTTGTATGTTTGCTTCAAAAAGATGCAATTAAAATTTAACTGCAAATAAAGTATGGGAAGATATAAAGTTCTAAATAAATATATGTCTTTCAGGAGGATTAGAAAATGAATTCTCAAAAAAAAGTAAAACCTTTTAATCCATTTGGTGGTGAAATTTTTGATGATCAATCTGTAATGGATTTGAATCAAGAGTTGATTAATGGAGATATTACTCTTGAGGAATATAATCAAAGAATAAAAGAATTATGAAATAATTCTTTTTTGAACATTTCACCACATAAACCATCATATTAATCCATAACCATAAATTGGAGGATTCACCATGTCTGATAATGAAACATTAAACCGAGACAAATTATTACTTAAATTAATGATTCATGCTTATGATGAAGATTTAGCTCGTAATGAGTTAGTAGATACAAAAAAATAGTCAAATGACTGCTCTAACGGGTGTGATGTTAACATTACAATCTACATTATTTACGGATTTGCTGGTTAATCAATTTTTAATTAAAGACTTAGTTCCAGTATGTTGTAAAATATTCTTGTCTATTGTGATGATTATGTCAAGTTTGTATGTTTATTCTTTGTATAAATTTATTGATGCTTATGTCTTTTCAAGTAAATTTGATTTGGTTCCATCTCCTGAATTATTATTGGATTAAGCATGTAATAATGTTCCAGAATTTAATGCACAGGCGGAATGTATGTTTGCTTCAAAAAGATGCAATTAAAATTTGACAAGAGGAAGAATCTATGGTTTATAAAAGAAAATATAAAGTTAATAAAAATGAATTAAAAAAATATTTTCAAGATTTAACAGAACTGGAAGATTGGATACCATATATAATTCGAATGGAGTTACCTAAAGGTTATTCTTTAAAGTTAGGAAAAAATGCTACCAATAAAGATTTGTTGAGTAAACGATTATTGGAACATAAACTTGAAAATTCTAGAAGTACAATGAATGGTCACAAATTAATGGATTATGAAATTGACATATTTATTAGAAAATACTCTTATTTCACATCATTATTTGATAAATTATAATTATTTGATTTAAAAGGATTAATAATATTATATATTGAATGAATAATATGCATGTTTGCTTCAAAAATATGGAATTAAAATTTGACTATATAAAGATGTGAAAATCAATGAAAGTAAGAGCTTTAAAAAGTGATGACAAATTTTTAGAGAATATGCCTCAAGAGTTGATGGATGAATTAATAAATCTTAGAGAACCAATTCCAATGAGGATTAGGGTAATGGTTATGGATTATTGCCCTAATTTTAATAGAAAAAGATCGGATGTGATTGGGGAAGATGAAAAATTAATTAAAGATATTAGGCAAGAAAGAGTTGTAGCTAGATCCCTTGAAGGAGTTAAAGCCAGAGAATATCATAATAATCTTGCTTTTGAGTTCATTGAAAAACATCCTCAGTTTGCACCAATTATTAAAGAAATTAAATATATTGATATTTAAAATTTTTATACTATTTTTTTTATATTATTTTAAATAGGTATGTTTGCTTCAAAAAGATGCAATTAAACTTTGACCTAATTAACCGTCCCATTTTTTTAACTAACTTTTTGTATACATTATAGCAACATTTATATATCAATTCCAACAGAATAATATTTACTTGTGTTTATCTTGATTAAAAGATATACAAACTAGGTGAAAATTATGAAGAATTTTGAATTTTTAAAAGATTTTGACAGTGACATGTGTATGTTTGCTTCAAAAAGATGCAATTAAACTTTGACTTAAAACAGTAGATAGAGATGATTATAATTTAGATGAATTTTTAAAACTGCTTCAGTTATTACCTAAAGATTCAGATGAGAATATCATTAAAGATTTTAAAGAAAGATTTAAAAAAGACTATGATGAAACTTCTGAAGCTTTAGAATGGCATATAGAAACTTTAGTCAATTTTGGTGGCGATTCAACTCACAAAATCTATAAAGCAATGATTGAAGTAATTAATGACATACTTAATGATATGCCATCAACCGATAAAGATGGCATGATTGAATACTTACAGGAGATGATATAATGTTAGGAATATTCGCTTTAGCAGGAATGATAGGAACTCCAATAATTGCAGGAAAAATGCTTAAAAAAGATTTTAGAAACCATACTGTTGATTCTGTAGTTAAACCTTGCATACAATACAGTCCTATTGGTAATACTATAAAAAATAAGAAAACTATTGAAAGAAATTTTTTAAACATCTGTAAAAGATGCGAAATGACTATAAACAAACAAGATGAACTATTAGATATAAGAGAATGTAAAATAGGAGAAGAATATTTAATGTATCAAGGATTCGATGAAGAATCAGTTGAATACTTTAAAGAACTATTTAATGAAAACATGGAAATGGGGAAAAGCAGACAAAGAAGAGAAATAAGAGAAAAACATGAAAAATATTTAGAAATGTTAGAAAGCGACCCACAAGACTGGGAAGTGACAATGTATCGCAAAAATTACTACGGAAATGAACAAATTGATTATCGAATCAATAAATTAATGGAAAATGAATTATGGAAAAAAATCGTACCCAATAAACCAAGATACATCGATGGTGAAGGTACTGCAAAATATATGGAACTCCATGTTATAAAAGCACCTAAACCAATCATAAATGATTTAAATAACATATATAAAGAAGTTTGTTGGTTACAAGGATTAGAAGATGGGAAGTGGTAAAATGGAGATATATGATTATTATAAAGAAAAATATCCTCAATTTGACTGGGAATTATTAAACCATCATGGATTTCATATGGCAATAAGGAAGATAGGATTATGTAAAGCATATGAAAAATATGGAGGTGGGGGGCTATACAATTGCGAAATAGTCAATAATCAAGTATATGGTTTTTTCGGTGATACTGGTATCAAAGTAAAAGGATACATTGACAAAGAAGTAGAAAAAGAATTTATTAAATCATTAGAAGATGGTTCTTTTTACGGATTTGCTAAAAAATGTTACTATACGGTGTTCTGAAAATGAGATGCAACTGGGAATTTGATGATAGTGTGGACTTTGCTCCACCACACTATCGAAAATCAAAATATCAAAAAGTTGAGCAATTAGGTAAGCAAATAACTAATGAAGCAACTGCTTTAGAATATTTAGAAGCATTTGAATATGTAGCATATTTATATGTTTGCTTCAAAAAGATGCAATTAAAATTTAACCAATAAAAAAATAAGGGTATGATAATAATGAAGTCTAAAAATGATAAAGAATCAAAATATCCAATGACATATAAAGAATTCGAAAAAAGAGTCACTGAATTATTTTTAGATCGAGCAGACTCCCCATCTGATTTAGAATTTAGACAATACATTCTAAACAAAGAAGTAGATGATCTTATAGAATGCGAATATAAAAGTGCTTGTTCTGATTATGTTAATCCTAATTATCATTCTAATCAATTTACTGATGAAGGTTTACTCAGACAACCTGTTCGTATACTTGAAATGATTTAAAGTAGAAGTAATGATATTATTTTTCAATGTTTATGTATCCTTTCTCAATCAGTATGTTTGCTTCAAAAAGATGCAATTAAAATTTAACAACAAAGTGTAAACTATATTATAAAATTATTATTAATTTAACTAAAATGGTGGTATTATGGGAGAAAATATAATGGATTATTCAAATAAACGTCCGATTGGTGGATTGAATGTTGATTATTTTTTAGAACATGCTGAAGAAATAATAAACGATACTGAACATTTATCTAATCCCTATGATTTTGGAGTATTGCGTATTGATGATGATAGTCTTGTACGCCATTATTATCATGAATTAGAAAAAACACATAGGAGCATGTGGATGGCATTTGGAAGAAATAATTCTTTTATGAATCCTGGTGAAACTTCATATAGTAAAGCTTTAGATAGAGTTACACGTGAATATTGTGAAGCAACAGGACACTGGGACTTATTCAATTGGGAAAACATAGAAGATCATCCATACCCGGAAGAGGAAAAATTCAATTACTAAAAATAATAATCCTGGAGGATTTAAATTATGCATATCTATATTGAGGGTTCGGATAAAAGTAAGACTATTGATTTTGATAATGGTATGAAATTAATTGTAAATTATGGTACTCGAAACGATGATGGAGTCTGTGACTGGGATCAACAAAGAATAGAAGGAGATTTTAGAAAATCCATATTATATGATAAAAATGGTGAAGTTATTGAAAAATTAATAGAACCTAACCCATTTGTAGATAGAAGTTATGAAAATAACAGATATCAAAACCAAGGCAATAACTGGCAAAATGAAAAAATTTATTTCAATAATGGAATGAGAATAACATTCGATTTTGGATCCAAACTAAGAGACGGCACATATAATGGATGGGGTATGGACAATAACCATGGAAGCGGCATGCGAGTTATTATTTATGATGAACATATAAACACCATCACAGAAAAACACATGGAAAACAATGTCAGTAAAAGCATACCTGATGATGCTTATGACCCATTCTTATAAAAAAAACATTAATTAACCTAGGTAAATTACCAATTTACCCCACTTTTTACCATTTATCTAACCCTCACCCCCACCTTTCAAAGAAGTTTCTAATTGCTCACGGTATAGTATGAAGAAGACCCTCAAAAAAATGTTTTTTTTATTTATTCTATATGGTATGTTTGCTTCAAAAAGATGCAATTAAAATTTAACAAGAGATAAATATGTTAATAAACATAAAAATAAATATAAAAAATTATATGAAAATAAATTATCAGATTATGATTTTGAAATCAAATTTTTATATTAAAAGGAGTGTTGTTTCATGAGGTACTTTGAAGTTAATGGTCTTGATGCAAGTCGTCGTGTTGGTTATGGACAATTTAATACAGATCATACGGCAACCATAGACCTGTTTGATACCGAAGAAGAAAAGATGGAGCATATGAGAGGGATGTATAAGACTAGTCCTAAAGCTTTTGCTGAATGGAAAGAATGGTGTATGTATGTACATCTTTTGACTGATATTTTTGGTACTCTTGAAGATCCTAAAGAATTTGATGAAGAAAAACTATTTGCTGAAGACTAAAACCTACTTTTTTTATATTATTTATACTTTTATATTAATCCTAAATAGACATCATTATTATTTAATAAATTTCATATATTATTAAGTGATAGTTGATGTGTGTTGAGAAGAATGTTTTTGAGTTTAATGAGTCAGGATTGTTACCTCAAGGTTGTCATGAAATAACTTTTGGAGGGTATGTTTGCTTCAAAAAGATGCAATTAAAATTTGACTAATCATAGGTATGATGATTTTAAGAGAGAGTATTTGAGTATTCATAAAGAAGCTAAACGTATGGGAGTAATATTATGAATTTTATCAAGTATCTTAAATTATTAAGAAATCCTAATGAGAAGTATTATTGGTATGATGTTGATAAGGAATGTATTTATATTCCTGGTGAAGATATTGCATTGTATTTAACTATTGATGAAATTGACAGTATTATTTTTCATAGAAAAAAATTTAAAAAGACATCTAAAGAACTTTTTGAAAGGATAATTTTTAATGAAAAGGTTACTTTTTGGACATTGAATTATTTTATTAAAGAATATGAAAAAGGTTTGATGGATCCCATGATTAAATGGATTGTAAATAAGGGATATATCAGTCGTGGTGAGCATTTTCTTGATAGTTATTTATTAAGTGATTAAATTTTTTTTATTTTTAATCTTTTTTTCTATTTTTCCACTCCTATATATTGAAGGGGATAAAATATTTTATAATTTTATCTTTTTTGTGAAAAAAATAAAAGACATTATTATAATTATATATGGGAGGATAATATTATTTGGATGCAACTACACTTTTTAAAAACCTGAAGCATGCTGAAATAGAGTGTCCTTCTTGCAAGAAACATAAAAGGGACTGTAAGAAGGTTTATTATGATGAGTGGTGTGCTGAATTTGTTTGTAAAAATTGTGGTCTTGTAATAAAACACTTATAAAAAATATTTTATCATATGTTATTGTACAATTAGCTTCGTATTATCATTATTTGACAAGTATGTTTGCTTCAAAAAGATGCAATTAAAATTTGACTGGAAAAAAGGACACAAAACAAACCCTGAAGAATATGAGAAAGAGCCTATTATTTTCTTTGAATACACAGGAAAACAAAGCGAATATTTATCTGATGAGGACTTTATAAGTAATGATAAGTATAAAGGTAAAGATTATGATGATACTGAAAAAATGAGGGATAAGGTGATGAAAAAATGAAAGAAAAAAAATATCCCATGACTTATAAAGAATATGAAAAAAGAGTTATTGAACTATTTCTAGAAACAGGAAATTATGCTACTAAAGAAGAAAAGCTAGAATTTTTAAATGAAGAATTATTAAAAAACGATCCAGATTTTATTAAAAATTTATATAAAAGTGATTGTTATAAATATGATTATCCTGAAAAACAAGGTATAATGGACCCAGAGTATATTTTTTCTGATAGGAGATTATTGATAATCCCAGTTTATAATTTGGAAATGCTTTTCTAAAAAATCATAAAAATCATGGAAAAAAACTTGCAATAATAATAAATGTATGAGTTAGGTGAGCAGTAATGAAATATGAAATTAATAAAGAATTATTACCTGAGTATTATGATGCACTTATAAATTTTAAAGATTGGATTCCTAGTGTTATTCAATTTGAATTACCCACTGAAATTAGTTTAGCAGTAGGAGGAGATAATAAGGCTCTTCAATTTGATAATCAGTTTAACCATTCTCGTGAAAAACAAATAAAATTTAGTGATGAGGATTTATCTTGGGAGGAAGTTTCTGATTGGGAATGTGAAATTTTCCTTAGGAAATATCCTTATTTTACTCCTTTGTTTATTATTGATGAAGATTATGTTTATGTTCCTCCTACACCTAATAAACATCAATCTACTATTAATCCTATTTCTAAACTTTTAAGAAAAATTTTTTCAATTTAAAATGTATGTTTGCTTCAAAAAGATGTAATTAAAATTTAACATTATATGATTACAAACACAATTTTATATTTCAAAATGTAATATTGTGGTAGGGTATTTATTAAATTTGAAAACAAAACTATGTATTGCAGGGAAGTTTGCAGGATTTGGGCGATACGTGAACAGAAAGCAAAGTATCAACAAAAATGTAGAAAATTAATTAGTAATGAATTAAGGGAGCCTGGTACAACATTTCTTTCACAGCATGCTTTGAGTGATTTTGGTTTGGAGGAAAGAACTGTGAAAAGAGAATTAAAAAGAATAGGAGTAAAAACATGAATAGTTCTAAATATTATGATGAATTATATGATTATGCATTAAATATTGTTTCTAAATATGAAGAATTATTAGATTGTAATTTACATGTTCTCCCTAAAGGATTTTTTATTACTTTTGAATTTATCTTTAAAATTAAAAAAGAATTATCTGAAGAGCAATTTAATAAACTAGGAAGAAATATTTCACAAGAGTTATATTATTTTTGTAAAAAATTTGGTGTTGAAAATAATTTTGTTGTTGTTTTGAGTAGATATTAATTCATTTCTTTTTTTCTATTTTTCCACTCCTATATATTGAAGTGGATAAAATTTTATAATTTATCTTTTGTAAAAAAATAAAAGACATTTTATAATTTATATTATTGTATATTTCTTTCGAAAAGATGCAATTAAAATTTAACAAAAAAATAAAATAAATTTATTCAACAATTTTAACCATAGGTTTAAATTGAGGGTATTTATCAAGAAAATCTAAAGCATATTGTATATGATATTCCCTAGCTTCTTTGTGTTTTCCCTCATATTTTAATCTATGAGTTACAGCTCTTTCATCCTGATCTAAAGATTCAAACTCTGGATGTTCAATATATTGAATTAATCTTAATCTATTAATATTAGGAATAACTTCACGTACAATACTCATTAATCTATGTGGTAAACCTGAAGGTGTTGTAATGAAATCTCTTAATTGATCTTCAGACCAATTTTTAACAAAGTCATATTTAGGAATCAATTTTTCAACCATGCTAATGAACCCCCAGTATTGTTAGTATATCATATAAAAAAATATTATTTTTTGTAGTATGGATTTTCTTTAATAATTTCGCTAATTAAATTATTTTGATTATCAAAAACTTGCTCAAGATAATGGGAAGCATAATCTCTCTTCCTTTCAATAAATCCAATATTAGCTTTATGAATATACAATTTAATCAGTTTTCCATCATCTAATGGTAAGATATCATAGAATAAGTCTTCTGAATTTTCATATGGTTCTTCAAATAATAATATAGAATCATCAACAAATATTTCACTTTCTTCAGGAAGCACTCTTTTATAATATTCTGTGACTGCTTGATCAAGATATGTTTTAGGTATTTTATAAAACTCATCAGAAGGTAACTCTCTAAGTTCTTCCCAAGTCATACTTTCATATTTATTCATAAAACCACCTATTGAACTTCAATATTATATTGTTTGTTTTTAGACATATAATTTTTTACAAATTCACTAGCTCTTTTATTCGTATGTTTATTTCGAAAATATTTAATTAAAAGTTAACTCCATGTTTTTTCACTTTCCTTTAAAAAATAGTCTTTATTCTGTTGAATTAAAATATTTAAAGATAATCCATTCATCATCAAACAAAGCATTGTTATTACATTTTCTTCTCTACAATCTTTTTTAAAGTAGTTTAAAATAAAAATAAAAAAATAATAATACAATAAAAAAATAAATTATATTATGATATACAATATTGCTGTTTTTGGCTCATGTGCAAGTAGAGATAATTTTTACAGTGGCATAAATCCAGATTATAAAAAATATTTTAATTGCTCTATTTCATCACAAAGAGGTTCAATAATAAGTCTTATGCAAGAACCAGTATCCTTTAAAAATCAGGATATCCCAAATATTGTCAGAAAATAGGGTGAATAAAGCAGGAACACTTTATTAATCAAGATTTAACTAAGAACTTTTTAGCAGAAGTAAAAAAGTTTAAACCAGATTATATTTTAATTGATAATTATTTTGAAGTGATTTTTGGTATAATAAAATATGAAAACTGTTTTATTACAAATAATTACTGGGATTTGCCAAAAACAAAATTTCATACTGAAATTAAACCATACACAAAAATCAATATGTATAATGACCCAAACACTTATTTAAAATTATACAAAAAAATATGGGCTTATTTTTAGATCATATTCAAAAAGAATCACCAAATTCACAAATAATTTTAAATCCCGTTCGATTAGGTTATAAAATACTTAAAAATGATAATAAGATAGAAGTAAATAAAAATTTTAAATCCAATGCAAAAAACACCAATAAACTTTTAAAAAAAGTAGATAATATATTAAAAAAGCAAAAAGATGTAATCACCATTAAAATTAAAAAAGAAAGAATACTGGATGAAAATCATGAATGGGGATTAGGACAAGTACATTACACTCAACCATACTATTTAAACATTTTAAATCAATTAAAACAAATCTCAAAAAATGACAAATCATTATTATCAAAAATATATGAATTATTTTAAGATGAAGCAGTTGCAGGTGAAGTTTTAGAAAAAATATCATGTTTTCGCTAGAATGAGATAATATTATGAAGTTATTCCAATGAAATGGGAAAAAAATAATTTTCTGAAAATAATCCCCATTACTGTAATGTGCCTGATTTATCATACTCAAAAATGGCAATTTTCCGTTAAGATATGCCTAAACTATTTATTAAATCATATGTAACTATAATATATGAAAGTAGATTTTAGTCTGGTCATACTGGGGATTTTCATTCTTTTAATGATTTATTTTGCAGTATTTTTAGAAATAGACATTGAATATATATTTTTGGCATGTTTTATATTTGCATTTATTGTTAATGGAAGAGATTATAAAAATGAGACTTCAAAAAAAGAGTTTATTATTGGAAACTCTGTTTCTTCCGTAGTTGGAGCAGTAATACTTTTTGCCATAATATTTGGTGCAAGCGGATTTTTATTGGATACTCTCCATGATGCCAAATTCAATGAGGAAATAGATGAAATCGGACATCACAATAACACAGTTACTGTTGATGAATTTACACAGTTCGGTCCTGATTTTTCCAAAGCTTACTGGATTGTTGGAGATGACGGAAGAAAATATACCATAAGCGAAGGAATGCATAATAAATTAAATGCAGAATATAATAATTCAGTTGCAGGCCATAAACTAAACATATTTTTCAATGTTAAAAAAACAGCCAGAAGCGGTCATATCAATATGGCAGATAACATAACAACGGATAGGAAATAATAATTAAAGAGTTAATGATTCAATAGCTAAGTTATGGCTGGATTGAACATTATTGAGTTTGAATTTAGGTAATTTTTTAATCATATGGACTGTCTGAAGGGCATTGTTTGTATCTACAGTTGTTTCAAATCCCATTTTTTTCCAAAAGTTTAATCCCCCATTTAAATTTTTATGGGTGTGGAGATAAATTTCTTTATAGCTGTTTAAATAGCTAAATGACTCTACTACTTTGAACAGTTTTGTTGCAAGACCCAGTCTTCTGTATTTTTCATCAACATATAATCTCCAAATACTTGCAGTATCTTCTTTATTATATAATCCTTCAAATTCTCTGAATTTTTTGTCATAGCCTCTTACAGCTATTGTAGCTATTATTTCATCATTTTCAGGATTTTTTGCCAGGAACAAATTATTTTTTCTCGGATTTATGTAATATTCATTTAGTTTCATTATGTCTTTATGATATTCCGGCACATATCCGTATCCGTATTCTTTTTTAATCTGCTTAAATAAAAACTCCTGAGTCCTGGTTTTTTCACAAATATTGTCAGACAGTTGAATAATTTTAAAGTTCACTTTTTGCTCCTCCATTAAATGTATTACTTTTTTGAAAATTTTAATCTATTTTTAATACTTTATTTTTTAAAAAAATGAAAGTATTACTTTATTTCTTAAATTGAAGCTTTAGTAATACTTTATTATCATATACTAAACTTTAATATATAATAAACTAGAAAATACTATATATAATTTGTTATTTAATTTGAAAAAATATCGTGATATTATGAGTTGTTATAAATATTGGGGTAAAATTGAAGAAATAGCTGATAAACTTTCCAATTTCGGTAATCTTGATGATGATATGGACGCTTTGGATGATGTTGCTATTGATGAGGTTATTGAGATTTTAGATGAAGTTGAAGTTATTGCACATGATAAAACAATCGATTTTGACTCTGCTAAACATATTCTTGATGATGAAAAGATGAACCGTGCATTAAAATTAATCCGTAAGTTTTATGTTTATGTCGGTGCCAGACTGGAAATGGAAAATGCATTAAAAATACTTAACTCAGATAATCCAAGAGAAGTACTTGACTCTTTTCACTTTTATGAGCGTTATATAGGATTAATTAATAATGAAAGTAAATTAGCTAAATTCAATGATGAAAAAACCTTTTTATTCCTGGGAAGCGGACCGCTGCCTTTAACTTTAATCATGTTCAATGAAGTATTCGGATGTAAATGTATTGGAATTGAACAGCAGGAAGATGTAGCCCAGTTATCCAGAAAAGTTTTGAAAAAATTAAACCTTGATGACGATATTAAAATTGTTATAGGTAATGAAAATACAATAGCTGATTTGGATTATGATATTTTGATGGTAGCAGCTTTTGCAGAACCTAAAGAAAGAGTATTTTCCAATATTTGGGATGTGGTAAGTGAAAAAACACCTGTTCTTTATAGAACTTATACAGGTATGAGAGCTATTTTATACTCTCCTGTTACTGAAAAAGACACCAGAGGATTCCATAAGGAAGTAATGCTCCTGCCTACAGGCAATACAAACAATACTTCAGTATTAATCAGAAAAATTACCTAAGATATTTTTTCTACCTTTTTTATATTTTTAATTTTTGTTAAATCAGACAAAATGCTGTTTTGACAGTTTCTGTTTTTTAAAAAAGCCCTGCTCTGCAATATCATTAAATGAAAATCATGTTTTCATCTGTTTTCAAAACATAATTATTATATATTGTTAACAAGATAAATAAAAACAATTGGAGGGATGTTTTTATGGTTAATTGTCCTAATTGCGGTGTATTAGTTGAAAAGGATTCTAAATTCTGTCAGGAATGTGGAACAAAAATAGATAATTATGATTCAAATACTCAAACTGATGCCTGCAGTGATTATGAAAAAAATAAAAGATATGCATTAATAGGAATCGGTTATTTGACAGTTTTAATTCTTTTAATTTCTGTACTTTCCGCGTGGTATAATGTTAAAGTAATAAATGCCGACAGGCTATTGCTATATCCTTTATTGTCAATTATGCTGTCTGTTTATGTGTCACTAAAATTAATCAGTGATGAAAAAACTTTTAAACATGGAATAATTATACCAATCGTTTCATTTATAATATTTATTTTTGGAATTTAAGAGAATTTGGAGCATATATAACATAATAGGTGTAACTTAATGAAAATTACTGTATATCTTGGATCACATGAAGGTAGTGACCCCTTTCTGAAAGAAGCTGTAAGGGAACTTGGAGTGTGGATTGCTGAAAATAATCATATACTTGTTTATGGCGGTTCAAAAATAGGATTGATGGGGGAACTTGCAGACAGTGTCCTGAATGCTGAAGGTATGGCAATTGGTGTTGAACCTGAGTTTTTTATAGACGATAACCTGCAGCATGAAAATTTAAGCGAACTTATAATAACCAGTGATCTGCAGGATAGAAAGAGAAAAATGATTGAACTTGGAGAAGCTTTCATTGCTTTTCCGGGAGGTACCGGTACTTTAGATGAAATAACTGAAATAATGACTAAAGTTGCCCTAAAACAGATAAATGCTCCATGTATTGTATATAATCTTAATGGCTATTATGATAGTCTGAAAGTTCTTTTGGACCATATGATTGAAATGGGATTGTCCACATCAGATAAGCAGAAAAAAATCTATTTTCCCAATAATCTTTTGGAAATAGGAGAGATTTTAACTGATATTAATGAGTAATATGTGTTTAAATAGTATAAACAATATAATAATATTGTAAGTATGATATTTTTTATCATATTTTAAATATGTAATTTTGGTGAAGAGATGGACAATGAAAGAACTATTATAGCTATACTTATACTGATTGTGTGCTGCCTTATCGGTGGATTGATTTATACTGTTTCACTAAGCAGTGAACCGGTAAATAATACAACATTAAATAATACTACAAATATTACTAATAACACTACTAATGATACTGCGGATGTTTGCCAAGTATCTGATGAACATGAATCATATTCTTCTGCATCTTCACAATCCAAAGATCCTCATTCTGATTGGGTTTGTGAAGGTGATACATGGTACAGTAAGCAGGATAGTGATGGGGAAGGTTATGTTTTATATGATAAAGCTTCTGGAAGACCTATAGGTAGTGGAGACATGCCTGACAGACATGGATATCATAGCCAGGATTATATTAATACTTATGGTTCAACAGTAAAATACAGAAGTAACGGAGAATATTATGATGATTAAGGGATTTCATAATTCCTTTTTTTCTTTTTTTGTGGGAAATTATTTTACACTGTAGCCAGTAAAATAAAATTTAATAAATTCTATAAAATTTAATAAATTTAATGAAAAGTGCTCGAATTATTGATTTGAAGTATGGATTTAATGAAAGTATTGATTAAAATAGTATTTTTGTATAAATTACATATATATGAAGCTAATGATTTAGACCAATTTTTAGTTAAAATTCCACTTAAAAATTAATAAAATATGATTCGGGTATAAGTAGTAGTATATATTATTTATATACTTTACAGAAAATATCTATTTAATATAAATAGCTATAATATATATTAATAGTAGTATTAATGTTTTACTTATTATAGTAATTATACTTATAATAGCTATTTAACTAATTTATCTTATTTACTATTTATCTGTAAATACAGAAATATTCGGCATACTAATGCCGACTCATATAATATTTAAGATTTAATAAATCTTATAAAAAAAGACTTTAAATAAACTTATTTTATATTTAAATATTTAATTAATGATATTTAAATAGAATAAATATTATTATACTAATTTTAAAGATAAAAACAAAAATTATATTGTTATTTAGCTTAAATCAGAATATGAACAGATATTCAATTAAAAATTTATAATTTTCATGAAATTTATAAAAGAAAAACTTGCTAAATGAGTTAACATGATATAGGTCAGGCTGTTAATATATGGCAGTTTCATAAAAAAAGATTTAAAAGAAAGCTAAATTACATAGCTTTCATATTATTAAGTTTTAATTTTTGTTTAATATGCTCACGATCAACGTGAATATATTTGTCAGTTGTTTGGCTGTTACTATGTCCTGCTATACTTTGAACCTCAGCTACTGTAAGGATTTCAGCATAATGGCTTAGTGCAGTGTGTCTGAGAATATGAACACTAACATTTTTCCCGTAATTTACCGGACAATCTATATTTTCATTAGCTATTCTCTCATCACTTAACTTAGCATACTTTTTTATCACATCTTGAACTGCACGTTTTCCTATACGTTTTCCCTTTTGATTTAAAAAAAGTTCTTCACGGGTTTTCTCAGCTTCAGCTTTTTTTCGCTGAATAACAGGTCTGTAGACATCATAAGTATTTTTTCTAAGTTTTGTTATACGGTCATGAATCATATCATTAATACTGGCTAATGTATCATAGGTTATAAATGTAGTGCGGTCCTTAGACTGTCCTTTTGTTGTTTCTGCACGTAGATGTAGTTCTATATAGCTATTTACGTCATCAGGCAATATATAAAAACCATTTTCATCTAATGGAACTTGAATATCACTTTTATTAAGCCCAACCAACTCTTTTAACCTAATTCCAGAGTCAAGAAATGTAGAACAGATTGCATAATCCCTTGCATTTCCGCTTAATTTTATTGTTTCAAGTAGGAAATCACTTTGCTGGCTATTTAAGCTTATTTTTTCAATTCTTTTTTTAGCAGTTTCAGGATCTTCAACTTTAACTTCAATAATATCCTTCATTTTAATGGGATCATGCTGTATTTCTTCTTGAACTTCCTCAGAGTTGATAAATTCTAAAATATTCATCATATATGTTTTTACTGTTGTCCTTTTATTGCCTCTACCTTTAAGACAGTATCTACGGTAGTGTCTTAGTTGTTTTTTAACATTTGTGCTGTCCAGTTCTTCAATTCCTTCATTTTCAAGGTAACTGATAAACTGATTAATATTAAATGTTTGTTTTTTAATTGTTTCTGAGGTTAGGTTCTTTATCTCTTGTTTTTCTTCAAGATATTCATCTAAATATCCTGAAAGTTCTTTTGTAGCAATCATAATCTTTTTTCACCTAGTTTATGATTTTTTAATCCCAATTTTTGCTACATTTTATTCTTTGTTTTTTTAGTATATAAAATATTCGTATCTTTCTTTTACTTACGTATATTATTACATAAAATATACGTTCTATTTATATATAAAATTAGGTTGAAAATCTCTTTTCTGAGAATGTGTCAAAAAACTATCAGGACATGTAGGTTAGCCGCTGCAAAAAGACCATTTTCTTCAATTTTTGAATTTGTAATAAAAAATTTTTTTAAAGTAATAATTTTTTTTTAGTTGACACAATTAAATAACAATGATTAAATCAGATTAATGATAAAACATTATTACAAGTTAAATTCAATATTAAATTTAACCTGTATGGTGTTTTGATGGAAGAAAATGATATTTACTCAATCAGTGCAATCAATAATTTGATTGATAAAAAAATTAGCTGCTGTGATGATTTTAAAAAAATCAAAATCAGAGGTGAAATAACTAATTTTAACGGATCATATAATTCAGGACACTACTATTTCTCCCTAAAAGACAAAAACTCTTCAATTTCCTGTGTAATGTTTAAATTATCTACAAAATCTTTGGATTTCGAACCTAAAAATGGTGTGGATGTTGTAGCCAGTGGTGAAGTTTCATTTTATAAAGTACGTGGAAACCTGCAATTCAGAGTAAGAAAAATGCAGGAAGCAGGATTGGGAGATTTATACATTGCTTTTGAAAAGCTTAAAAAGAAATTAGATAAAGAAGGATTATTTAAAGACAAAAAAGCAATTCCGCAATATCCTAAAAAAATAGGAGTAATAACCTCTGCAAGCGGAAAAGCCGTTAAAGACATTGTAAACAACATTGAAAAAAGATGGCCTGCAGAAATAATTGTCTGGAACACTACAGTACAGGGAGCCAACTCTACACAAAGCATAACTAAAAATATTGCACTGGCAAACAAAACAGATGTTGATGTGATAATTGTAGGTCGTGGAGGAGGAAGTACTCAGGATTTGTGGGATTTTAACAAGGAAAAAGTTGTACGTTCAATAGCTAATTCTAAAAAACCAGTTATAACAGCTATTGGTCACTCAACAGACAAAACGCTTTCAGATCTGGCATCCGATAAAGTTGCAGCAACACCTACAAAAGCAGCTGAGCTGGTTGTTCCAAATAAAGTTGAACTTAATGAAAAGCTAAAAAATATTGAAACAAGATTAAATGATTTGATAAATTCCAAATTAGATAATTTAACACATAAACTCAATATTTCCAAAAACAATAAAACCTTAAAAGATCCTTTATCAAAGTATAAGAATCATCACACAAATTTGGTTTTATTAAAAACAACTGCTGAGAAATCATTAAATCAGCTGATTCAGTCAAATGAACTGCAGCTTGATAACTTTAATAATTCATATCTTCTGAATAATCCTGATTATATCTTAAATAAAAAAGTAGGTAAAATTACTTTATTTAAAAATGAATTGGATAACAGCATATCTAACTGTCTGTTAGAATATGAAAATAAACTTAACCTGCATTTTAAAAATTTGAAATCCCTGAATTTCCTTGAATCTTTTGAATTAAAAAGAAATTCTTTAAATTTAATTGAGAATAATTTAAATAATTCAATTAATGTCACATTGAATTCGCATATTCATGATTTGGAAATAATTAAAAATAATCATGTTTTCAGCAATCCGTGTCATGTATTGGACGATAAATTTGTTAAAATGGCTCAAATACATAAAAGTTTAGATGCAGAAATTACCAAGACATTAGACAGCAATGAAAATAAATTAAGGATTCTTGAAGAAAAATTAAAGATTTTAAATCCTGATGAATTGCTGGAAAAAGGATATGTTGTAAAAGATCCTGATGAAATAAGAAAATCCAAAGCTAAAAATGTAATTATAATACTGTTTTTAGCTATTGTTATAGTACTGTTAATATTACTTAGTTTAAAATAAAATAAAAGGTGATAATATGACTAAAAGTTTTGAAGAAAAGTTAGAAGAATTGGAAAAATTAGTTAAGCAATTAGAATCAGATAATGTTCCGTTAAAAGAAGCTGTTGAGTTGTATACTCAGGCAAACATATTACTTAAAGAGTGCAATACTGAATTGAATGATACAAAAGCAACAATTCAAAAAATAAGTGAAGATGGAGCCTTAGAAGAGTTTTAATTATTTTTATTTATTTTTAGTTTATATTTTATTATTGCAAAAGTGTAACTGGAGTATTATATTAAAAAATCAGATGTCCTGAAAAATGTTTGTTTACATTGAAAAAGACGAAATTAAATTACCGCCTCTTTGATACTTAAGATAATTTCATTTTTAAATTATATATTGATGATTTTTTTAATTATTTGTATTTTTAAATCATATAATGAATAAAAATTATGATTTTATTAATTTTGTTCATTATACAATTTAAAATTAGAAAAATTTATTATTAATTAAAAATATAAATAATATCACGAGATGATTTTTATGATAAAAAGAGAATTATATTTATCAAAAATACGTAAATTCATTGATAAAGAAGAAATTAAAGCTATAACTGGAGTTAGAAGATGTGGTAAAACTTGTTTACTTAAACAAATTATTGATGAACTTGAAAAACGTGGGGTAAATAATGAAAACATTCTATATGTATCATTAGAATCATCTAAATACGACAACATTAAAGATTATGTGGATCTAAATGAATATATATTTAAACAAACTGAAAATCTCAAAGGAAAAATATATTTACTTTTTGATGAAATCCAATTAGTTTCCAATTGGGAAAAAAGTATTAATGCATATAGAATTGATTTAAATTGTGATATTTACATTACAGGTTCAAATTCCAAATTATTATCTGGAGAATTAGCTACTTTAATTTCTGGCAGATATATCAAAATAGACCTATATCCATTTTCATTTAATGAAATATTGGAATATTACAAAGTAACTAATGGAAATTTAACAAAAGATAATGAAAAATCAATATTTAATAAATATCTTAAATATGGAGGCCTTCCAAGAGTTCTTGATTTTGATGATGATGAAAAAATAGATTATTTAACAGATATCTATAGTACTATTGTTCTTAAAGATATAATTTATAGAAATAATATGCGAAATATTGGTTTTTTAGAAAGGCTAATAAAATTTTTAATAACAAACACAGGCCAGGTATTTTCTGTTAACTCTATTAAAAAGTATTTGAAACATGAAAATATAAATGTCTCAACAAATACCATCAGCACATACTTAAAACATATTACTGAAGCTTATATTTTATTAAAAGCACAAAGAGAAGAAATAAAAACAAAAAAACTTCTTAGTGTTAATGAAAAATATTATTGTATTGATCCCGGATTTTATCAATTACAGGCTGGAGTTAATAAGTCAAGAGGGCAAATATTGGAAAATGTAGTATTTTTAGAGTTAATCAGAAGAAAATATCGGGTTACTGTTGGAAATATTGGAAAACAAGAAATTGATTTTATATGTAGAAAACATGATAAAACTATTTATATTCAAGTATCAGAGTCAATTTTAGATGAAAATACACGTGAAAGAGAATTTAATCCTTTAGAGAAAATATCTGACAATTATCCTAAATATGTATTAACATTAGATGACTGGGACTACTCTAAAAATGGAATAACTCATTTAAATGTAATTGATTTTTTAAAAAATGAAAATATATGAAAATTGAATCTTTTGTATTAATAATGTATTAAAAACAAACTTGAATCTGTTGAAAATGGAACAACTATATATTATAATCAAAATACCGGAACCTATACAATATTTATAGAAAGCTCTTCAGAACATGCAGAAGTTATTAATATCGATTAGCAACAATTTATAAATAAGTTTTTAAGGTAATGGAATTTATCGCTCAGCTTTTTCCCATTACCTATTTTTTTAAGGTCCATATTGTATGAATTCATCATCTATAACCATTCCGCATCTTCTGCATATTAATTCACACCTACAATCGTCCATTACAAAATCAGCTGATCCGCAACCTGGACAGTGCTTTACACTTTTAGTACTGTTTGTTTTATATTTTAATCCGTTACATTCATAATTAGTCATTTTTATTCCTCCTAATTAAATTAACATATTGTCTGTTTATTATTTTGAATGTTTTTTATAATTTCATTATTTACTGTAGGAATTTCAATTTTTTTAAAGAAACTGGTATGCACCATATTATTTTCATAGATTAATATATGTCCGTTACCGTAGCTGTTTGAAATTTTATAATATTTTCCTAAACCTACAGCTTCTTTTTTAATAAATGAGTCCTCATTTATACTGGCCAATATATTTTCAAGCTCCTTATCGGATATATTTATTTTTTCACTGCTGGAACTGTCAATAATGTAGCTTCTAAGTAGCATTTCATCATACTTTTCATATAATGAATGATTGTTAAATATTTCAATTCCTACTTTGTTTTCTACAATGCATATTACTCCTATCTGGTTGTTTTCCATTTTGAAGTGCTTTAAATAGCTGTCAATATCATATTTGTTTTTTTCATAGCTGTCTCTAAGTGCTTTTGTTTTGGAGGAGGTGTTTTTATCAGTTTCCAAATCATCAATGGAATTCCAGACAACTTCCTGAAGGGGATTGTTCTTATTGTATGCTTTTTTTCTTCTGGTATTTGAGTTAGCTATGTAATCTGAATACTGAAACTCTGATTTATATTCATTTCTTCCTTTTTCAGAACAGTTTACAGGTATTTCCATTTCACTTTTAGGAGCTATTATCATTGTTTGTGAGATAATTCTGTTCTGGAGAGATCCTGCAATTTCTTCACCATCAAGTAAAATTAATGGAGATATGGAGTTATTTTTTAATTTTACCTTTTCCACATTTGTGCTGTCACATTCCCCAATCGTTACAAGCCCCATTTTCAGCCCTTTTTTTAAATCTAAAACATCAAAGGGAGTATTGGTATCACTTAAAATAGGAACTACTGTTATGTTTTCATAATTCTGCCTTTTGGCCAAACTCAAATGTTTTAAATTCATTTTTAATCACCTATATAAAGTTCAAATCATTTTCAGGATCTTTTTTTAATTCATCTATTTCATCAGGAGTTAATATTTTAGCTATTCCAATATCTCTGTTGTAGAATTTGATTTGTGCATAATCTTCATCTAAAATTTTGTCATAAATTCTGCCGGCACTCATTGTTCCTCTGATTACCGTATTTGTACTGTTTGATACATATGCTACCTGTCCTGCGTGTCTCATTTCAACTTTAATGGCTTCATCATCATAGTTGTTGTCCTTTTCTTTTATTAATTTAAGAATTCCATCTTTTTTAAAAGGCTTCACTCCAAAAAAGTGTCTCATACTTACTAAAGTGATATACATATCTTCTTTCATTTTATCTTTTCCTTGTGTATGTTAGCGTTCTGTTTTTAATATCCCGGAAATTTTCCTTTCTTATTAATTCACCATTTTTAAAGACAGTCTGCAGATAGTCTTTTCTTTCATCAGATATTGGAACAGTTTTAAAGTGGCTGTTTTCCTTTACTAATTTTAATCTTCCGGTTTTTGATTTTTTGCTGCTGTCCAATGGGTTTTTAAAGATGTCATACCATGTTCCGTTTCTTAACTGTGCTGAACATTTAAATGCATTTCTTTGAGTGTCTCTGTTTACTGAAGAATGGAGTCCTCCGCCCATTCCAAATATGATGTTTTGTGCTGCCCAGCCGTTTGACTTCATTCCAAATAGAATATCCCTTATTTTATGATAGTTCAGACCGTCTCCCCACAGCAGTCCGATGTTTTTTGCAAAGATTTTATAACCTTCTGTGGTTTTTACAGTTCCAAAACCTTCTCCAAGAATATTCAAACAGTCCAGTGTTGTTGAAACAGGTTCTCCGCTGTCTGGTCTGAATACTATTTTATTTCCGTCAGTTTTTTCTAAAAATTCATTAACCTTATCATTTAATTTATTGCCCTTTGTACTTGCATGCTTCAGGAATTCCCTGTAGTTGTAACTGTCAATTACTACAGACAGTATTCCGTCTTTTGCATTGTCAATAACATTAATGGCCTGTTTGATTTCACCTTCCTCACCTAATGAAGTCATTACACTGTGTTCAGTTGCCTGTACAGAAAAACCATAAATATTATTGTCATTATAGTAGTTTTCAGGTATTGTCAGTGCTGGAATTGTATCTGTTCCCTTAAAGCTTAGAAGATGTGCACTTCCGCACAGTTCTGCAGATTCTGTTGAAGCAGCTCCTCTGTATCCGAAATCATGCAGCATAAAGTCAAGGTTTTCTTTGCCTGATCCTGTTACATCTAAATAAAAGTTACAGAGTTTTCTTACTTCTGCTGACAGTGTAGCTACTGTTGACGGATACCATACCTGCAATAATAATGATTCCAGGTAATTCGGTAACCAGTAGCACTGTTTATCTGTGTTTTCAACAGTCATTAAAACATTTCCCACTTCTACAGGTGTTCCTTCTGCTACTGCTTTTATTTCTATCGGCAATTTTCCGTCAAGTTCATCAGCTATATACATCCAGCCGTCATAGTTGAATATATCTTCACCAATGTGTGTGTTAATCAGACTGTTTGCCTGGTTTACTTTTTCCAGAGTTACAACTTTTCCTTCCAAATACTTTTTTATTATGTACTGGAGGCCGTAAAAGATTGTTTTGTTAAATTCTGATCCTACCCTGCTTTCCAAGTATGAATATAGTTTTCCAGTATTTTTTGGGTAAAATGCATGATGGGTAACTTTGTAACTGTCTGTCAGTAAACAGATATTGTTTTCAATCATTTTTAGTACCTCTTTTATAATAACATGTGTATATATTGTGAGTTTATACTATATAAATGTGTTTAATTAGTATTTAAAAAAAGTAAAAATGATGGTTTTTTTGATACGTGTTTGTCCCTTTTTAAGTAGGAGATATTATGCGGGGGTGTGATGTTTAATTTCCAGTGTTTTTATCGTGTAAAAGGTGATATTTTTAATTTGAAAGCCAATACAATATATTTACAGTTTTAGATTTCTTAATCTGTTATTATAAAAGAAATTAGCATGTATCAACTCATTTTCATAGATTAATGAGGTTCCTGATCCGTTATTTGTTTTGATGAAATAAGACTGACCTAAACCAACAGTATTTCTTTTATTAAAATATTTTTCATTTATATTGTCTAAAACAGCCTCAAAGTCAAAGTCATCTTTTATAAGTGAATTATTTCCAACATCATCAATAATATAACTTTTAAGAATCATATCACTGTACTGTTCATATAAACTATGATTAGCAAATACATCCAAACCTACTTTATTTTCTAACCTGGCTATTACACCAACCTGATTATCATAAATCCCGAAGTGTTTCAAATAATCATCATTTGTTTTTTCTATTTTTTCATAATTATCCCTTAAAGCAGAGGTTTTGGAAAAACTGTTTCTTTTTACTTGAAGGTCTTCAATAGAATCCCATACTGCACCTTGTGAAGCTCTTATTGAATTGTCCATATTATATTCTGCTTTTCTGCATCGAGTTTCTGAATTTGCCATATAATTTGAATGTTTAAATTCAGATTTGTAATTCCACCTTCCCTGTTCAGAGCAATTAACTGGAATTGGTATGCTTGTATTCGGAGGAATTAACATACTTTGTCCAATAATTCTGTTTTGTTTTGCTCCAGCTACTTCTTCCCCATCTACTAAAAGTAATGGAGAGGTAGCATTATTTTTAACCATAATTGTTCCAACTGTACTTTGTTCACACTCAGATACTTCAACAAGACCCATTTTAAATCCTGTTGTTAAATCTAAAATATCTAATTTCAAAGGTGAATCATTTAAAATAGGAACTATAGTTATATTTCCACATTCTTGTTTTTTACCTAATAGCAATGTCATTTAAATCAATTTTTTAATATTTTTATAACAACTTATGTTATTACATAATTATATTGTATTATTCTAGTATATAAATGTATCTAAAAAGTAACTAATTAGTTATAAATATGTATATTAATTTGGTTCATTTATATAGCTGGTAAAAAATTTAACCAACAGTATATAAAAGGTCGGTCAAAAAAATAACCAACTATATATAAAAGGTCGGTCAAAAAAATAACCAACTACTTGAAAAAGCTGATAAAAATGGAAATTGAAACACAATCATATATTACAAATTTACTTAAGACAAACCCTAAAATAGTTGAAAATAATTTAAACTATAATGATAAAAAATTTAACAAAAAAAAAGAATATTACCAACTTAAAGAACATATTGACACATTTTTAGAAAAAGAAAGTGATGACCGATTTTTTATAATGCCCGGATTAAGAGGTGTTGGAAAAACAACAATCATATACCAATTATTCAGTTATCTGCTTAATGAAAAACAAATTCCAAAAAACAGAATATTATATCTTAATTTAGAAAACCTAAAAGATGTTCCTAACTTTAATATTAAAGAATACATTGATGTTTTCCTAAAAGATGTAAATGAAGCATATCCAACTGTAAAAAATCAGGTATTCATATTTGTAGATGAATCACAATATTCAAAAAATTGGGCATCTTTAGGTAAAATAATATTTGATGAAGATAAAAATGTTTTCATGATTTTTACAGGATCAGATGCATTGAATTTAGAGTATAACAATGATTCAGCTAGAAGATCTCTTAAAAAAGAAATTTATCCATTAAATTTTGCAGAATATCTTTATTTAAAATATGATATTAATTATCCGGACATGTTAAGTGAAACTTTTAGAGACATGATTTTCACAGGAAAAGTCAAAGAATCTCAAAAAATCGAAAATATGATGTATAATCAAAATCTAATAAATTTAAACCGGAATTACTTAAAAGAATGGGAATATTATATTCAATATGGATGTTTTCCATTTACTTTAAATAGAACAGAAGAATCAATTGTGCAATTGACTTTGGATATGAAAGACAGAATAATTGAAAAAGACCTTGATATAATAACTTCTTTTACAACTCCAATACGTTTAGCTACATACAAATTAATAAATATTATAGCAATGTCAAAACCTTCAGAGTTATCATCCAATAAACTATCCAATATATTAAATATTTCAAAAACTTCCATACAATCAATATTTCAGGCATTGGAAAAAACACATTTATTATTTCATGTTGAACCTTATGGATCTTGTGTTAAAAGACAGCGAAAATCCTGGGAATATTACTTCTTAACTAGTCAAATAAAAGCAAGTATCTATATAAAAAATGGATTAGCTACACAAAATCCAAAAGAATACATTGCAAACCTTTCTGAAAATCTTGTTGCAGCTAGTTTATTTAAACTGCAGCAAAACAGAGATTTTGGAATATTTTATGACCCTGAAAAAGGTGGAGTAGACTTTCTGTTAAACACTATAATGGGAGATATAATTCCTATAGAAGTTGGAATTGGTGCTAAAAATACAAAACAGGTTAAAAAAGCTATTTCAAGATACAACTCTGATTATGGAATTATAGTTTCAAATAAAAGCAGCAGAATTCAAAAAGAAGATAATATAATAAGCATTCCCCTTTCTACATTTTCATTTATGTAGTTTCATATGTAAGAAAAGGTTCTTAATGGAATATAAATAATATTATTTTCCTTTTTTATGCTAAATGTTCTATTAGATATTAAAATACCATAATCAGAATTATAATTATTAATTGCTTTTGTTAATTGACTTTTAGTTTTTTTACCTACACCCACTTCAATCGGAATTATTTTATCAATATTTTTTACTAAAAAATCAACACCTGACTTTTTAGGATCATAAAATAAACCTATAAAATTATGACGTAACAATTTTAGTTTATATAATGATGATGCAACTAAAGTTTCAGCTAATGTGGATAAACATTTTTTACTATTTAAATTATATCTTCCAATTTCAAAATTAATTGATGCTTTAATGGATGGAGCTAAAAAGAAATACTCCCAGGGTTTTTTAATAATTTTACTTCCAGTACCATAAGCAGTTATGGGAAATAATAATTGTGTTTTTTCTAAAACATTTAAGATATTATTAATTGTATTTGGAGAAACACCTAACATTTGAGCTAATTTAACATTTGAAGTTCCACCAGGTTTTTGCATAGCAATATATGTAACAATTCGTGATATAGTATCATTAGTAGAAGTATTAAATGTTTTTAAAGAAGAAATATCTTTTTCAATTATTCTATTTATATTATTTATAGTTTTTTCATGAATTTGAAAATCTTGCATTTTTAAAGAAAATGGGAATGAATGTTGTGTTAAAAACTTTTTGAATTCAATATCTGGATCATTATCTAAGTTAATCATACTTTCTTTGATTTTTCTTTCATTAGTTATAGCTAAATCAACATTTCCATTTAGTATTAAATCTTGCAATGCAAAAGACATCTCCTTTGGAAAATGTATGTTCTGTTTTAAAAAAAGATATTCTGGAAATGTACATGGAAATATTTGTTCTTTTTCCATTCTTCTAATTGCATCAGCATGAATTTGTAATTCAATAGCAGATAAACCAGTGAAAATCATAAAAATATTATTGTTATTATCATATACTATTTTACCAGTTAATGCCCAATTTTTATCAAAATGAACTTCATCAATTAATAAGAATATTGGTTTATTTAATTCCACCATTGTTGTTTGATGTATGTTTTCAATAAAATTAGTTATTACATCCAATATATTAACATCATAAAAACTTTTCAACTCACTTACATCAAAATAAAGAATATCTGAATTAGGAACATCATTTTTAATTAAATATTCATACAATTGCAATAAAATTGTTGTTTTACCTACTCCTCTAAGACCAGGCATTACAATAAATCTATTTTGATTATTGCCATTTAAAAAGTTGTCAATGTATTCTTTTATTCTGAAATAATCAGTACGATGATTTAATTTTTTATTATTTGAGGATAATTTAGAAGATATAATTTTAGGCATTAATCTTTGTTTAGCTAAATATATTGCATTAATTCTTCTTCTAATTTCATAGTTTTACCTCCCAATTTTTATAGCCTATTATATTTTCATACTATTTTTTATATAACTATTTATATACTCTTATACTATTTTTCGTATAAGATACAAAAATGAAAAAAATAAAATAGCTATTTTTGAGCTATTTTATATTTAATCAATTGTTTTAATCCATTTGCATCACAATTTTCAGGTTCTAATTCCAATGCATAATTACAATATTTTAAAGCTTCTTCATATTTATTTAATATTAACAATGATGCTGATTTAAAAAATAAAACATTAAAGTTATTAGTTACTTCCAGGATTTTATCATAGCACTCAATAGCTTCATTATAAATGTTTAGTTTATATAATGTGGTGGCTTTTGCATATATTATTACTAAATCATTTGGTTCTAATTCTAGGAGTTTATCACAGGTTTTCAATGCTTCTGTATACTTGGCGAGTTCAAATTGGGCTGAGAATTTAATAGCTAATGCGTTAAAATTGTTTTTATCTTTTTTTAATATTTTATTGCATTCTTTTATCGTTTCATCGTATTTTCCGTGTTCATACAACTCTGCAAGTTTAAGATTAACATTTAATTTTTCTTCGTACTTGTTTATCAGATTACTGTCTTCAAATGAGTTTAAATAATGTATACAAATTGTTTTTCCAATTGTAGCTAGATTGTTGGTAGGATTTATATTTAACACACATTCAAAACCGTCAAGCGCTTTATAATAATCCTTTTTGTTTAATAATTTATTTGCTTCAATCAATGCAGATATTATTACATCCATATGCATCACACCTATTTAATTATTAAATAAAGAAATATTAAACCTTATTGTTATATTTAAAGACAATTTTTCAGTTTCGAGTCAATATTTCACCCCCATTACAATTAAGTGCTCTATACAATGCTTTTGGAGCTTCATCAATATCACCTAATAAATAAACGGCATTCATCATTAAAGCTGCAGCTTCTTCATTATCCTTATCAACATCCAAAACATCATAACAAAGATTTAAACATTCTCTATATTCCATACAGTGAAATCTATTAATTGCTTTTTTAAGAGAACCGTCAACTTTATCGTTAGCTATTTCCAAATCAAAAATTAAATCCTGAACTTCCTTTGCTTCAATCAATCTGTCCAGTTCAAGTAAAGCACAGAATTTATTTTTCCATAAATGCGTATTTGTTCTATCAATTTTTAATCCTTCATCAACACATTCCAATGCCTCTTCATGTTTTTCCATTTCCATTAAACATTCAGATTTTGATATTAAAGTTATAATATTTGATTTATCTTTTTTTAAAGATTTATTTAATATTTCAAGAGCTTTAGGGAATCTTTCAAGTTTCATAAACATACATGCTTTAGCATTTAGTGTAACACTATCTGCATCATCACTGATTTTATCCAAATATTCAACGGATTCATCAGTTCTGTCAAGATTATATAAGAATGTAGCTATTGAAATAAGAACTGCATCATCATCAGGATTATCTTTCAAATCATCAAAGCACAACCCCAATTCTTTTTCATAAATTTCTGCCGGAATAGTCTCGTCAATCTGATCTTTTGGCAGATAGATTGCAAATTTATTAAATGTCTTTAAATTTGAAATTATTTTTTCCACTTCATTTGCATCATTTTTGCGGTTTAATTCTTCTAAAGCCAATTTTTTATTAGTTAAAACATCAAGATTATCTCCAAAACTTTCCAAGTATTCATCAGCTGTTTTAATTACCTCTTCAAACTTTTCTAAAAGAAATAAACAGTCAACTTTTAAATCCAAAATGCTTTTGTTATAATCAGCATCTAAAATTTCATTAAACAGCTCTAAAGCTTCATTATAATAATCCAAATCCATATAAACAATTGCTTTTACTTCTTTTAATTCTATATTTTCACCATTTGGCGCATTTTTTAATAATTTAAGTGATTTTTGTTTTTCATCAATGAAATAAAACATTGATGCAACAATAATTCTTAGTCTCACATCATCAGGTGATTCTCTTAAAAGATTACACCATGCAGGTATTTGTTTTTTTAATTCTTCCTTGTCAATATCCTCTTTTCTGAATTCCTTTATTTGATGTTCCATATTATTAACCTCAGATATTGCAATTTAAACCTAATCTTAAAAGTTTTTCTTTAACTTTTAAAGCTTCTTTTGTGCTGTTAAGTTCAACTAAAGAACAGAACTTATTTATTAAGATAGATTGATGGTTTTTATCAATTTTCAATGCTACATTGGCAGTATCTACAACTTCATTAAAACGTTTTAATTGAAAAAGGCATTCAGTTTTATAGTAAAGTGCACTGATATTGCCGTTATCCACTTTCAAAACTTCGTTTAACAATTCCAGTGCCTGTTTATAGTTTTCCAGTCCCATTAAAATAACAGCTTTTAACTCTATAATAGAAACATTTCTAATATTTTCAATCTGATTTAAACAATTAAGAGATTCATTTAATTTACCTAGTTTATATAATAAAACAGATTTCCCAACAATGGTAGCTTCATCATCAGGATTTTCTTTTAAATCTTCATCAAATTTCAAAATTGCATTTTCAATATCTGCTTTCTTTTCTAAATTTTTACCATTAATTCTAATATTCAAATAGGAGTTCATATCTAAAACACCTCTACTCTAATCTTGGTAATAAGAAATATAAAAGCTTATTGTTAAATTTAAAGACAATTTAACCAGTAAAAAACAATTTAACAAAGTATAAACAATATTTATTTTAAATTAAAAATAATATTTATTTAACTTTAAAATATTGATTTCAGCCTTAAAAATTGTTCTTTTTTACAACAAAGCATTTAAATACTTGATATATCATAATAATTGCTATAAAAATTGATTAGCGTGATAACATGTCGAATCAGGCAGAAGACAAACTGTTTAAATATGCTGCAAAAGAAGACGGATTTAGTTTTATAAATTTAATTGAAGAATTAAATTCAGACATGAAAAAATATGACTTTGAATCTGAAAATTTAATATTCAACCCAACAGAATTAATAGAACTTGATCCTACCGTCTATAAATCAGATATGATAATGGAATTGGATAATATAATAGTAATAACTGAATTTCAATCAACAGTAGTAAAAAAATTCGATGAAAAAAGATATCGTTTATATACAGCAATTGTTGATTATGCAAAGCAAAACAACAAACCAATACTTTTAATAGTATTTAGTACAGCTGAAAAAACAAAAATTAAACAATATAAATTAAATAAGGACTGTGTATTTACAATTCCAATAATATCTCTAAAAGATTTTGACGGTGATGAAATTATAAATAATATTGAAAATAAAATAAAAAACAATACAAAAATAACCAGACGGGAATTAATATATCTATCACTAGCTCCATTTATGAGTTCAAGAAATCCTCTTGATGAGCAAATAGAAAAAACTGTGCAAACACTAAATAAAGTACGAAATTCCATAGGAAGTACTAAGAATTTTGCTTTTGGAATTGAATTTCTAATTGTAGATAAATTTATAAACGAAACATCAAGAAGAAAAAGATTAAGAAACATATTGAGGGATAATATGAGATTAATGGAAGAATATGGGCAAGAAAGATACGATGAAGGATATGAAAAAGGAATTGAAAAAGGAATTGAAAAAGGAATTGAAAAAGGGCATGCTGAGGGAGCTAATAATGAAAAATGGAAAATAGCAAAATCATTATTAACTAGAAACATATCTCCTGAAGACATAGCTATTTCAACAAAATTAAGCATAGAAGAAATAAAACAGCTAAACACACAAACAGGAAAATAAAAACACTTTACCTGGAGTTTAAAAAATGAGAAAACTAATGGAAGAATATGGGCAAGAGAGATACGATGAAGGATATGAAAAAGGAATTAAAAAAGGAATTAAAAAAGGGTATGCTGAGGGAGCTAATAATGAAAAATGGAAAATAGCAAAATCATTATTAACTAGAAACATATCTCCTGAAGACATAGCTATTTCAACAAAATTAAGCATAGAAGAAATAAAACAGCTAAATTTAAAAAATTAAATGGATTAAATAGTGATTAAAAATGACCGAAATATATTGCTCAAAATGCGGAGAAAAAAACTCACCGACAAAAGATTATTGTATCAAATGTGGAAGCATACTTAGAAAACTTGATAACTTTAAAGTAGGTGATAAAATAACCTCATTTGAAGACATGTTTACACAAAAACACAAAGAGCAATTAAATGAAATACCACTAACCAATGAAATTTATGAACTTATATTGAATAATATATATGAAACAGGTAAAAAATCCCTTAAAAACAAAGGATCCACAGCTTTAGAAAAAGTAGCTGATGTTGTTGAAGCATATGCCAAATGGTCATATAAATCCAAAGGAGGAGAACTTGGATTTTATAGTGCAAACAATATAAAACTAGATGACCGGCTAAATGATTCAGTACAAATAGCTACACTAATTCATGAGTTATCACACCATCTGCTTGCTGAGATTCATGAACAAATTCTAATGTATTTCTGGGAAGTTGAAAAAACCTATGAAATTGAAGTATTTGTCCAATACATCCTTGCATCTGGAACAGTACATTTAATGAATGAATACTGTGCCCATACTGTTGAAGGAAGATTCATTCCACATGGTTATCAAAATTACGGGTCATTTAATTCAATACTTGAAGAACAGAAAGATGAACTTGATCATGACACAGTTGTTATTTCACTTGTTTTAGGAAATACAATAGCTGAAGACATAATCCATTTACTTGAGCATTTTATTGATGAAGATTTGAGACACGAAATAAAACAGCAATACAATAAAGACCAGTTACCTCCCAGCTATTCTCAGATAGGTATGGAAACTACAGATATGATGGATGGAAACAGCAGAAACGAACTGATTATGGGACCTCTTGCAGGTTCATTTGATGCAGCTATGAAAAATCCGGATTTTAAAAATGTGATGAATGAATTTTTAGACACTTTTAAATCATTTAATCAGTGAATTTCATTTAAATCTTCACCATTAAATGCTAAAATTAATTTTTTAAAAGTATCTGCTTTTGTGACTGTATAGGAAGGTATTTTAACTTCACTCCATGCTTCATCAAATATTTCCTGAAGTTCATTTAATTCTAATTTTAAACTAGCTATTAAATCATTTCTGGATTTATTAAATTCCAAATTAAAAGAAGGATTATAATAATCACTGTAATCATCACAAATCCAATTATTAGCTTCTAAAATAAAATACTTAATGTGTAATTTAAGTAATTTTAAATCACTGATATTGTCAACTGATATGTTAATGATATGGCCTATAGATGTTTTGTAGTGATCCCATTGTTTATTATTTACAGATTCATTAGCTAAATTAGTATAATACCTATATAAAACATCATAAATAGAATCAGTTACTTTAGATTTCTTAAATAATGACTCGTATTTTTCTAGAGAAATAAATTCATCTAAACTGTTATCATAATAATAGACAATGTATTTATTTTCTTTTAAAAATTTTTCAGCTTCAGATGTTAAAACAAAAGTGCTGTTTTCAAATTCATTATTAATCTCATCATCTGATAAATTTTTACTTATTCTTTCAATCAGTTCATCTTTTTTACCTGAAACTTTCAAATCATACTTTTTTAAAACTTTTTTAATATCTGAAATAGTATAATTGGAAATACTGTAAACAGGATCACCTAATGTGAAATAATTATCTTTAACAGCCTGTTTTTTTAATTTAAACCCGTCAATATTATTAAATACTGGAAACTCAACTTTCCCAGGATTTTCATTGACATATCTTAAAAAACAAACATAAGCATATTTAAAATTAAGGGGATATTTCTCATATAATTTGGCGCAATATATCTCATTTAAGTTCAAATCATCATCTTTCGGTGCTTTAATAGCTATTGATTGCATATTTTTAGCACCACATTTATAGCAAAATTTATCTGTTAAAAAAAGGCTGCTTTGACAATTCGGACAAAAAGTTATATTGTCTTTCAGATTTAAAAGGAAAATAAGTTCTTTTTTAGCTATTAATTCTTTAGAAGGTACAACATATTTTGTAATTTCTGGAGCTAACTGTTTTAAAAGATAATTTAATCTAATTGGAATAGCTTCCAAACAACATTCACCAGTAGTTATTTCATGTTTAATCTGATTAATAACAATATTAGCTTCTTTAACTGTTAAATTTAAGGAATTTAACTTATCCATAAATTCCTGGGAAAAATAATCTCCGCCAGTAAGCTCTCTTAATTTATTTTCTTCAGGTGTGTACTCAGAAGTCATTAAAATCAATTAGGTTATTAAATATTTAGAAAAGATATCCTTTGTATACAAGAAATATGAAAACAGCTATTAATATTCCAAGGTTTATATAAGTACTTGTGTCTTTAATCTTCTTTTTTACTAAAATAGCACAATATAAGATAATAGTTATAATATAAATTATTCCAATAATTAACTTAAACATATTTTCTCCTTAAAATGATTTTAGTATTTGAAAATATTTAAGTGTATTTACCTTCTTCTATATGTGGCAGCTATAAAACAGCCAGCTATCGGAGGTATAAAACACATCAATAAATAATATATATTTTGCATTGTGATAATAAATAAAATACCTGGAATTACAGCAACTAAAATACTATTAAGAAATGCATTGTCTGATTTAAATTCAAAAAGAAACCCCGCTGCAAATAAACAAAGAACTAATACAAGCCTACTTGCGAAAAGTATTGCAATTAAAAGGAAGATAAATCCTAAAATAATGGGATAAAGATTAGTTTTATTAAAACTTAACAAATTCCTATTATCAGATTTACCATTTATTTTTGCACCGCATTTTTGGCAAAATTCATCTCTTACACTAGTTTCAAAACCGCACTTTGGACAGTAATGTTTATGTTTTTTTGAAGTATGATTAAGTTTAAGTCCGCATTTAGAACAAAACTCATCTCTACTAACTTCATTTCCACAATTTGGACATTTTACCATTGTTTACCTCAAGGTTTAAAGTAAAAATTTACATGAAATTATTGAAAAACATTATATCTTCAACACTTTCACCATTAGTTATTTTTTTAATTGATTTATATGAATCATAAATTGAATATACATGTAAAGTTAAACATGCTAAAATACCTAATAATAATACAATCACAGCTAACATATACCATAGATATCCCAATAGTAGTGTAAATATAGCTACTAATACTACAAGCACTATTTGAGATATTAAAAAGGATATGCCTCTTTTAAATAATCCTAAATAAATATGTCCCGCACCGGTAGTGTATATAGATATTAAAAATGCAGTTCCAGGATTAAAAGTAGCAACAAGATTATTGCCTACCTGATTATTTGCCTTTAATTCATGAGTTCCGCAATTAGAACAAAATGTAGCATTAACATTCATTTCACTTCCACAGTTAGCACAGAATTTTTTTTCTTGAAAATCATTGCTTTTTATTTTTTCATTTTTTTGAGAATGAAGTTTGGATCCGCAATTATTACAAAAAGCAGCATCCCCAACTTCTTTCCCACAAGAAGGACATTTAACCATTTATTCACCATTAACCATTTTTTATTAAAATTTTAGTACAACAATATTTGATTTATTTAATGTTTCATCATTAGTTAAAATATACATGAATTTCTATAATTGATAGAAATCCATAATTCAGTATTTTAATTAAAATATATCATCATCGTAGTCATCGTCTATATCATCATAGTCGTCATCATAATCTGATTCATATTCGTCAAATTCTCCATCACCATCAGTATCATAAGCATAGCTATCTAGTTCACCATCTCCATCTGTATCTACACCAACAGCATCTACGTACCCGTCTCCATCTGTATCTACACCAACGGCATCTGCATAGCCATCCCCGTCAGTATCCATGTAAACGGTGTCAAATTCACCATCTCCATCAGTATCCTCAACAACAGTATCCACATACCCGTCACCATCAGTATCCATGCCAACGGTATCTACGTACCCGTCTCCATCTGTATCTACACCAACAGTATCTGCATAGCCATCCCCGTCAGTATCCATGTAAACGGTGTCAAATTCACCATCTCCATCAGTATCCTCAACAACAGTATCCACATACCCGTCACCATCAGTATCCATGCCAACGGTATCTACGTACCCGTCTCCATCTGTATCTACACCAACAGTATCTGCATAGCCATCCCCGTCAGTATCCATGTAAACGGTGTCATATTGTCCATCACCATCACTATCTTCAACATAACTTTCTTTGTATCCGTCACCATCACTATCTACATATTCTCCATCTGCCATAATATCACTTATCCTGTTTTTAAACTTTTATCATATTTTTTAATAAAAGAAAAATGATTTAATTTTGTTAAATTTTAAATTTGTATTTTGTTGATCATTACACTTTTTACAAATATTCATTCACGATTTTTTTTAAAGGCCTTCACTGATTTGGAAATTCCTAAAACAGAAATATTATCCAATGTAGCTTGCTTAGTTTTGTTTTTATAGAATGTTTCTTCATCAAAAGTACCATTTTGTTTTTCCTGATTAATTTCACTAACAATTCTATTAACCATATTTTGGTAAAACATTACTGCTTTATCATGTGGCATGTCTTTTGTTGGAGTGTAAATTTGAGATGCAACCATACCAACTGCACTACTAGTAGTAGTAGCCATTGCAATTCTTTCTAACATTAGAATATCTTTAATAAATGGATCATCAATAGAATCATATACTTCAATAAATACAGGTTCTATATTTTCAAGATATTCTCTATTTTGATAAAGTTTATATTTAAAAGACTGAAAGGAAACCGTTTTATCTAAAATTTTATTTGCAGTTTTACTTTTTGCAAATAAACCATTCATTTTACCTGAAATTTTATCATCAATGTCAATTATCTTATCAAATGTATCTTTTTCATCAGCATCAGATGTGTACTGATTGTTTGTATTAACATCAATTTCAGAAGTAGGTATTTCAGCTTCATGTTTAAGTATTTTTAAACCGCAATTGGGGCAAAATTTACTCCCACCAACTTCGTTTCCACAATTAGGGCAAAAATTCATAGTATTATTTTCTTGAGGATCTATTTCTGGCTTAAGTATTTTTGAACCGCAATTGGGGCAAAATTTACTCTCACCAACTTCATTTTTACAATTAGGGCAAAAAACCATATTAATACACCATATAGCAATTATTCTCTTATAAGTTCAGCATATCTGAAGTTTATATTGTACCAATCTTTATCTATAAAAGTTTGAACCTTCGGTTGGCCTTTTTTATCATATTTTATTGATATAAGAGGTACTTTTTTTGTTTTAGCTTTGTTAGGTTTAGCTTGAGGTCTTTTCTTTTGTCCAGACATTTTTTTCATTTTTGCATCATGCTGATCTTTGTTAAATGTCATATTATCATCAGAAATCATTGATCCTACATTAGCAGCCATCATAACAGGAACACCAACACCAGTAGCCATGCTTGCGGCAGTTAAACCATACATTCCAAGTTTTTTAAGGTTTTTATTTCTTTTTTTAATACGTTTATACTCTACTTTTTGTTCAGGAGTTAAACTTTCAAAATATTCTCTTTCCTTTTTATCTTTTTCTTTTTCTTTTTCAGCCTGATTATCAATTGCATCAAATAAACCTTGAAGTTGTTCATAATTTTGGATTTTTTCATTTTCCAAAGCCTGGTCTTTTAAATTTTTCATATTGTTAAAAAAACCCATTTAAACACCTTTATTTTAGTTTATAACCACATTTATCACAAAATATAAAACTGTTATCTACTACTGAACCACATTTAGGACATTTATTCTCATTTGTTTTTGGAACATTATTATTAATTGCAGAAGTAGCAGTATTTTTTTTATGGTTTTCTGAAATTTCATCAATAGCTTCTTTTGATTTTTCTTTAACATTATTGAATAAATCTTTTGCATCAGCAACATGATCGTTGTCATGTTCTCTTGGAGGTAATTCTACCCTATTGGATTTTAGTTTAGAATTGTTATTTATTGGTTGATTATTTCCAATTTGTTTAGTTTTATTTTGAATTTCTTCTTTTTGTTTTTCTTGAAGTTCTAATTCATCAGTTAATTCTTTAATAACTTCACCATAATCTTTATGTAAATTTTGTTGTATTTTAAGTTGTTCTTCAAGCTCTTTTTTTAATTTATTAACAACATTTTTATGTTGGTCAATATTTTTTTTCATATCTTTTAAAAGATTTTTATGCTTTTGCAAATCCTCTTTTAAAATTTTATTTTGTCTAGATAATGCATCATTTAATGAATTTTGCTGATTAAATTTTGCATCATAATGATTTAATAATCCATCTTGTTTATCAATGATTTTTTCCAATCTTAAACAATATTCTTCATCATCAGCCATAATAAACACTTGCCTATTTAAAACTTCCTGTTTAAGACTATTGAATTCTACTTCAACAATTGTACTTTCATCATATAATTGCTGATACTGTCTTAAAAGTTCTGCTTTACTTGGTTTCAGTATTTTGATTTTCAACAACAGTTTGCACTTTTCCTCTTAACATCTCAAATAATTTAACCTAATTCAAAACTAGGAAGCCTAATTTTTTATTAAAATAGATATATTATATTTTAATTTTGTAAGATATCATATATTAATATTGTTATTAAAAATGGGGATTAATTAATATTTTATAAACAAAAAAGAAATTTATTCAGTCATGGATTTAAAATATCCTGAAAATAATTATATGCTGCATTTCTGAAATTGCACTAAAAACCTAACTTAGTGTATTAGAAGACAAAAAAGGAAGAATATATGAAATAACTAAATTTGGATTGGAAGTTTTAAACCAAATAAAAAAATTATAATCTATGTTTTAAATCATTAAGTTTAGTTAAAACTTCTTCATCATTAGTTAAGTTATATAAAACACCATAAAAATACAAGGACTGATTTAAAAGATTTTTCTTTTCAAAATCCAAAGCTAAAAACATTGATATTTCCAAAATATCATCATTAATATTTGCTGGAATATTTTCATCATTTAAAACTTTTTTAATGTCTGTTTCATCAATATGCAGATAGCTGTTTATTAATTGCAGCTCTATTTGTGCCCTCAGATGATTTTCATAGTTTAAACTTTGTTCATATAATGCCTTTGATATGTTACACTTCTTATTTTCATAGTAGCAGTATCCCAAATCCCTATACGCTTTAGCTATTTCTCTTGGATCATAGCTAAACTTTAAAATTTCAACTGCTGTTTTCTTCAAATTATTCAAATCATAATTTCCATCATATAATGCAGATAATGTAGATAAAATCTCACCAGAAACAGGATTATAGGATAGAGCTTTTTTAAGTGCACTTTCAGCCCTGTCAAATTCAGATAAATTCATAAGTACAACACCATACAAGTAAAACACTCTTGGATATTCATCACCAAATGGAATTACTTTCATTTCTTTTGGTGTTTTAAAATATTTCCGGAATAACTCCTCTTCCAAAGGATTATTAAAGTAAAAATAATCAAATTGAGGATCTTCCCTAAATTTAAATGGTAAAATTTCCATAAAGTCTTCAAGCTCTTTTAGGGCTGTTTCAAAATCCCCATAATTCAGATAACTGTAAACTGATTTTATGAATTCATCAACTGGTATATCCTGAATAACAGCTTTTTTATACGCATTTTGTTCTTCATCACTCATCAAATCCCAAAGCAATCTGCCAAGTTCCAAATGGATTTCCTTTGAGTTATGAATCTTAAATTGCTTAATCAGATAAGCTTTATCTTTATCTGTATTTCCAGTTAAATCAGATTTAATTTTAGCTATTATATCATCATAAGACATGTTTTATCATTTTTTAATTGGATTTTTTGCATTATATTCAGCTATTTGCTTCTCAAATTCTCTTTCCTGAGCTCGTTCTATTGCATCCATTTCAGCTATTTGCTTTTTAAATTCTCTTTCCTGAGCTCGTTCTATTGCATCCATTTCAGCTATTTTCTTCTGATAATATTCTTCTTCCCCATAATCATCCATTTCTGATTTAAAATCTGATCCATAAATTTCTGATTCCATTTCAAAAGTTAAATTATCTTCAAAGTCATATTCTTCCATAAATGAACGTTCATCATAATCAGAATTACTGGACTCATCCATATAATAACCACGTTCAAAACAGCTCATAGGACCTTCAATAGAGTCTTCTTTTCTGAACTGTTCCTGTTGATACTTTTTATATTCCAAATTTGAATCAATACAATCTGAATAATCATCCCATTTATCATATTCCTGTTCTAAATCAAAATGTTCTTCAATTTTATCCATAAATTGTTCTTCTATTGGATAATCATCACAGGAATTATATTCATAATAGTTATCCATCAATTGATTCATAAATTTTTCATACTTTAACAATTCCAAATCAATACGGTTAGCCAGTTCCATCTGTTCCACATCTTCATCAGATATTTCATGAATTTCAGGTGCTTGTGTAGCTATAAATTTTTTAAATTGCATTTCAGAATCAAGAGATTCATCATAACTTATTTTTTCAAACATTTTTATCCCATAGGTGTTAAAATCATTTGAGAAACTTGCCAGAAGATAATTAAAGTTATAACAGTTAATAAAAACCATTTCATCCATTCTTCAAGTTTATTTAATTCATCAACAAAGTACTTGCTTTTATTATTGAATTTTTTCATTTTATTAAACATTCCTTTTATAATATCAAATTTTCATTTACAAATTTATAAAAAATCTATGTTTCTTTAGGTTTTAAAAATAGTTTTTTTCTTGTTAATTATTAATTTGTAAAACATAGTATATAAACTTGTGTATATGATGATTTAAAAAAAGTTAAAAAATAGTGATGAATTTATAAAAATTTAATATAGTATAAATAACTAATACACATAACTCCAATAGCTATAATGATAATGCAGGTTCCATGTTTATGGACATCTTCATTTTTCTGAGTTAACAAGTAAATACCGGCAACAATAGCTGCTAAAGGAATTAAAAAAGAAAATATATATCCAATTGCAATAGCAACACTATGCTTATCATTTGCAGATTCATCTAAATATCTGCCACATTTAGGACATCTTATGGCTCCTTTAGGGATAGTTGAGCCACAATGTTTGCAATATTCATTATTTAACTTTATGTGGTCAATAGGAAATTTAGCTCCACATTTCTGGCAAAATTTTGTATTATTTTTTACTTCACTACCACATTTAGGACAATACTTCATAGTTCACTCATTTAATTTTATTTCCGCATTCCGGACAGAATTTAGAATCCTTACTTACTTTAGCTCCGCAATTGGAACAGCTTTTTTCAGGGTTATTATCTTCTTTAGATTTCTCTTTAGATTCTTCTTTTGAAGATTTGTCTTCTTCTTTAGAGTCATCTTCTAATTTATGACCGCATTCAGGACAAAATGCACCATCTTCATCTAATTTTGCACCACATTCCGGACAATGTATAAAATTAAACTTATGACCGCATTCAGGACAGACTATATTATCAGCATTGACTTCAACACCGCACTCTTGGCAGGTAACAGTGGGTATTTTTCCTAAATTCAAGTTAACTGACCCCAAAGGATTAATACCTAAATAATTATCACGGATATAGTTAACAATAACAGCTACAATAATACAAATTCCTGTAAACTGATAAATTAGCAATGAAGAATTCATAGCTACTTTCAATGCACTAGTAAATATTAAATGTATACTTACATATGAACCAAAGAATGCAAAAACAGCATTGGTTATGATTAAATCCAAGTCATTTTCAAAAATATCCAATTTTATAAATAGAAATCCATAAATTGCTCCTAAAATTATAAAACCCACATACATTTCAATTCCATTTACTGAATACATTACAGAATATAAAATGCCCGTTATGATAAATCCTATAATTAATGCTATAACTCCATTTTTAACAATATTTCCGATATATTCATCTTGATTCAATAAAACACCTCATTTTTTTATACTTATTTATAATTTTTAATTAAACTAGTATTTAAAATATGTATAAAACAGAAATACTTTTCAAACACTCTTAGGAAAGCTATTTTTAAATGTTAATAAAAAATATATATTATGGATTTTTGTAGTGAATGCGAATCAATGATATTAAATGGGAATAAATGCCCAATGTGCGGATGTAGGAAAATTGCCGAAAATAATGAAGTTAAAAAAGCAGTACCGCCAAAAAACAAAGCAAAAACAAATAAAAAGCCCATTATTGAAACATTCACCCAAGATATTAAATTAGAAGCTAAAAAAATACCTGACAAAAATGGAAAATACTTAAAAAAAGACTATAACGGCATAGATGATTTAGATGATAAAACTAAAGAAGAACTGCTGGCCAATGAAGATTTTTTCAGGACAGTAAACAGCAAACCTTTAGATATGCAGCAGAAAATAGCCTGTGTTTTAGATTCCAAAAATGTTCAAATCATTGCAGGAGCAGGAACCGGAAAAACATTTACTTTAATTGCTAAAATAAAATATTTAATAGCTAAAAAGCATGTTAAAGCAGAAGATATTTTATGTCTGTCATTTTCAAATACTTCTGTCAGGGATTTAAAAGAAAAACTTCCTGAAAATGTTGAAGTAATGACATTTCACAGTTTAGGAAGATCAATCATTAAACAGCATCATAAAGTGTCAGTCATTGAAAATAATGAAATATTAGCTATAATAAATGATTATATTGATAATGCCCGCACAGATACCTTAAAAGACATACTTGAATTTTGCGATTCCTATTTTTTAGGTATTGACAGTTATATTGTTAGAAGAAACAACAGAAAAGAGTTGCTGAATGAAGTGAAAGAAGCATTTACAAAAGTGACATTTAAATCCTTGCTTGCAGATTTTATAAATTTATTTAAGGGCAACAATTTTACAAAAAATCATTTCAGCTATTTCAGAAGCAATAATGATGATAAGAACCATGACATCTTCCTAAAAATCGCTGAAGAATTCTACATTTACTATCAGGAATACCTGGATATGCACAGACAGATTGATTTTAATGATATGATAAATGAATCTAGTAAGTTAATTAAAAAATACGGATTGAAAAAACATTACAGATACATACTGGTTGATGAATATCAGGACACTACATATACCAATTATAATCTGATTAAAAACCTTCAGTACAAAACAGATGCACACCTGACAGTTGTAGGAGATGACTGGCAATCAATATATGCTTTTAGAGGTACAAATATTGAATTTTTCTCACATTTTGAAGAGTATTTTGAAAATCCCCAAAGAATATTCATTGAAAAAACATACAGGAACCCTCAGGAGCTAATTGACATAGCCGGCAGCTTCATTATGAAAAACCCTAAACAAATTAAGAAATCTCTTAAGTCTCCTAAAAATCTGAAAAAACCAGTTAAAATAATTTATCCTCAAAAAAATCCTATAGAAAAAAGAGAAATGATTTATAATCTTATAAAAAATCTGTCTGAAAAATCCGAAGATGTATTAATTTTAGGCAGAACAAACAACAACATCAACCAGTTTATAAAACACAGGAATTTAGTTAAAAAAGGCAATCTGAAAAAAGATAAATTCTTACGAATTTTAGACAAAACAGACAAATCAATGAATAATGTTTACTACAGAACCCTGCATTCAGCTAAAGGTCTGGAAGCAGATAATGTAATTATAATCAATATGATTGATGATTATTTAGGTTTTCCATCAAAATTAAAAACACACAGTGTTTTAAGTTATGTAAACACTAAAAATTATGATTATAAATATTCAGAAGAACGAAGACTATTCTATGTTGGCCTTACACGTTCCAAAAATAATGTTTATTTGATAAGTGATAAAAATAACCCTTCGGAATTCATTGAAGAGCTTATAGATGATAATCCTGAAAATTTAGAAATAATTGAGTATAAGTGATTCTGTTTTAAAAACAACAAAAGGAATTGAAAAGCCACACAATAAACCTGTAATAAATCTTAAAGTATTATTGCTTGTTCTTAAACCATAATATTGTGTAGTTCCATCAACAATTAAAGGAACAAATCCTAAAACAAAAATTAAATTAGGTTGGGTTAAAATAGCTAAAACAAACCCAATAACTGCACCTATAACAATTCCGGTACATCTACTGCAAACTGGAAACTGCCTTTCCTTATAGAAAAATGATCTTTCAGGTTTCTGATGGCACAGATATTTGCAGATATTCATCATACACTCATAAATCAAAATATCAATCCTATAATGTATAATATAAATACAATAACTACAATTAAACCACAGCAGCCCCAACAGTCACTGTCACTTGAACTGGTACTGCTTGTTTGTGAAGCTGATGAAGAAGTGTAAGTTGATGAAGAATTCGGATTAGATCCGCAATATGGGCAAATTCTTAAATTGCTGTCTATCAGATTGTTACAGCTGCGACACTTTACTTTTGAAGTTGTATCTGAAACTAAAGTAGCTTTTTTAACTTCCTGATCTGCTAATTTAAAACCACATTTTCTGCAAAATTTCTCATTATCTGATAATACTTCAGCTCCACAATTAGGACAATTCATTTTAAAGACCTCGTTGTATTTAAGTTATGTTTATCTTAGGTAATAAACTTTAAGGATTACAAACCTGACATGGAATCCTTCCATCAGATATAGCTGCATCTCTGGAATTATAAGTAATTTTATTTTTCGGACTTATCTTTTGAGCCCACTCACAGTCAGGCAAATGAAACTTATCAGACTTTTGAGAACAGACATAAGTAACATTTGAACTAGCAGGAGCAGGATTTACATCTTCAGCAACATCCTTAGTCTCAGTAGTATTATTTACAACAGGTGCTGATTCATCTCCGCTGCCACCTAAAAGCAGACCGGCACCTAATGCAACAATAGCTACAATAGCTATTATAGCAACAATTAAAATAGGATTAAATCCACCTTTCTTATCACTAGCTATTTTAGGGCTTTTAGGAGTATCTTCATTACTTTTTAAGGGAGTTCTGCATTTAGGACAGAACTTTGCCTTATCTGAAACTTCACTATTACATTCACGACATTGAACCATTAGCTAACCTCACCTAAATTTTACAAAAACAGGTAAAAATTATTAATTAATGATTAATTTATACAAAGATGATAATAAAGTTGTTTAATTGATTTTAGGAAAAACTATTAACTAACTTAATATATGCACTTTAGTAATTCATATCTTTAACAAAACAGTAGCTGATTTTAAAGGAAATAATCTTAAGAATTATTTACACTTATGAATTATATTTATTATCATTTCATAATTCATTATAACTCAACCAGTTGGAACAACTTCACTTCTGCCGTCACCAAAATAAATTCTTGCATTCCCATCACTTAAATATTCATGAGCTACAACATTATCATCATCTGAATAATGATTGTGTGTACTTTTATAATGATGAGCTTGTGCTTGAATATCTTCACTATAACCGCTAAATGGATCATCTTCTTCTTGTTTTGATGATGTATGTTCTTTATTATTAACTGGAACATTAACAGCACTTTCTGCTTCATTATTAATTTTAGTATTGGCACTTTCATTAACATTTGCAGTATTGTTTATAGTAATATTTACTTCATTTTCATCAGCATTACTTAATCCAATACTAAATCCATAAATTACTATACAAACAGCTACTATTATTGAAATAGTTAATATCAAATATACTTTTTTAATCATTTTATCGTTACTCCTTCTTTTTACAAGTAATTTTCATTAAGAAATATAATTCCGTTGAAAGTTTATTTAACTCCAAAATCATACACTATAAAATTCCCTTTTTTTGAAATTATAATTTTTCATAATAACGTTTAATACTGTTAGCCATTAATTTTCTGCGTTGATTTAAAAAATCGAAATAATCCATATTCCAAAACTCCTGCGGCAAATCATAAGCAGCAGTATAGTTATTACTTACAAAATCACGAGTAGATTCACTGCATTCATCTAAAACAATTCCCCAATATTCATGTGGAGGCATATCACTTATTCTAATGTTTATATGATAATCAATATATATCATATTAGCTATTTGATTGAAATCAACCTGTTTTAATTTCATATCTTTTTTTAAATAATTCTTAGGAAATATGTGATGTTTTTCAACTTGTTTTTTAGGACTATTTATTAAAGGAGATAAATAATCCTTTAATTTAATCTCTGAAAACAAGACATTATTATCTTCAAATATTTTACTTGCAATATAAGTTGATTCAGCAGGATTTGAACGTGAAGATTTAAGTCTTTGAGGTAATGTTACTTCCCAAAAGTCATTTGTCAATTCTGAAGCCATTATACCTTCAAGATATTCAATTATATTATCCTGTTCTCTAAAATTACTTAATTCAAGTTCAATAATTGATTCTGGAGAACTTGTATATCTGTGAGTTAAAATTCCAAACACAAACCATCTGGCTATTGTTGATTTAAGTTCATTATGCTTAAGTCCATACTTGAGACCTAATAAATAAAGTGCATAAGTTTGATATAATGCGTTTTTTGAACCAATCATTTTTTCATTGACAAATCCTGTAGCCTGTATAATACTTATAAATTGATGCCAATTAACTAAATCTAAAACTTTACCTGCACCCTCTTTTAAAATATTAAAATTTTTAACTCTTTCATCTTCAGTTGTAATCTTATTTTCCAGATCCCTTCCTTTTAAAATTAAATAAGCATAACGCAATCTACCTCTTAAAAAAGAATAGCTTATTGTTGATCTAAGTAGATTTTCATTAGTAGGCTGTTCATTAATAACATTAAATGATGAATTTCCAATTTCAGCAGGTTTTTTAGCTTCATATGAGAAGTTTTCAAATTCATCTTTTCCTTCAGGCCAGTATAATGACATTAATGTAAAAATAAAATCAGATTGATTTAAAGCTTTTCCAGCACTGTTAATTCTTACAAATATTTCTGAAACTTCTTCAGGATCCAAACTAGATGCAAGCTCAATTGCACTTATTTGGTAAGATGTTTCTAATGTTTTAAGTGAACTAATATTATCCTGAACTTTTCCCTCATCAAATTCAAAATCCGGACGTTTTTCTTTTAAATTATCAATAAAGCCATTTACAAAAGAAAAAAGATTTCCTTTGAAAATATCAGTAATATTGCTAATCCATAACGGATCATTTTCAATACTTACATTCTGAACTTCAAAAACTTCTTCAAATGGATTATATGCAATTTTAATTTGTTTATGTTTATAGTCTTTATCTATAATTTTAGAACCAGTAATTACAGCATATAAAGCAGTTAATCTCTGTTGACCATCAATAATTAATTTTGAAGGAGTTGTTTTTTTATTTAAACCGATTGGCTTAAATTCATTGTTATTTTCATTAATCTTCCATAAAATTAACATACCAATTGGCAAACCTTTGTAAAGAGAATCAAATAAATCTCTCACTTTACCATTATCCCATACAAATGGACGTTGCAAATCAGGAAGAGCAATTTCACCAGTGTCAATATTTGTAATTAAATGGTTTAATTGATAATGAGTTATATTAAAAACAGTTTCTTTCTTCATAATAACAACCTAATATCAGATAATAATAGATTTATAAAACAATACATATATATCTTCAATAACATTGCATAATCAATTTTAAAAAAAATCATATTTACCCAATCACTGAAATAATCTAATTTTTCGATGCTGTAATACTTTTTAAAAAAAATATATCATCAATATAACTATATTAAGTAACTTCTTACTGTTAAGGGATGAATAACCCGCAGTGAGGGCAAATCATATCCTCTTCATCTATATGGTGTCCGCAGAAAGGACAGTGTTTGTGTTCTTTTTCATCATGATCTTCAGACATTTAAATACACCTACAATATCAAATATGTTTTTTTAGCTATTAAGAATTTTTTAATTGACTATTTTAACATTTCATCCAAATTTACCTTTTAAAACATTATTTCTTAATTTTAATGCAATAATATTATTCGAATTTAACTCTAAAGCTTTATTAACACATTTTATACCTTCATCATATTTATGAGCCCTCAATAAAATCATAGCTTTTGTTGCATAAATGGAATCATCATCAGGATTAATCTTCAAACCTTCATCAATAACAGCTAATGCTTCTTCAAAGTTATCTGAAATCATTAAAATCTTTGTTTTAAGTGAATAAACATTTGAATCAAAAACATTAACTGAAGTGATTTTTAAATAATCATCACATGCCGTTAAAGCTTTTTTATAGTTTTTAAGTGCGAAATAAGATTCTGCCTTAAAATATAATGCATTTTTATCTTTAGGATTCAATTCCAGTGCTTTATTAAATGAGTTTATTGCTTCTATAAACTGACCATATCTGTTAATTAATAAAAAACCTCTTTTTGTCCATGTTTTAGACTGTTTCGGATTAATCTGCAAAGACAAATCAAAGCAGTACAGAGCTTCCCTGTTTTTATTCAGCCTTCTGAAGATTTCCCCTTTAGTTGACCATGCCTCATAATTTGATGAATCAATCTCCAATGAGCTGGAAATACATAACAAGGCTTCATCCAATCTGTTTAAATCCATTAAAGCCAGTGCTTTAAGACCTAAAACAATGCTGTTTTTTGAATCAGCTTCCAGCTCTTTATTAAAACATTCAAGTGCATTATCATATTCCTTCTGATTGACAAATATAATTCCTTTTTTAATATATTCAGTGCTCAATCCAAACACCTCACATATTTCAGTTAATTAAAAGTTTAAATAAAGTAATTAATACATTTTTATAAAAAAGTTTCCCTGATTATAAACTATTTATTTCATTTAAAACAAATGATTTATGCTTTAATTATTGTTTTAATAAAAAACTGATGGTTATATAAATATTAAAGACTAATTAATTAGTATGAAAGAAAATAAGATATATCGTGGATACCACCATGAAGATTTAACACTGAAATTTCTAAAGGAGAATACCGCAAAGTATATTGCAAAAATTACAAATGCCGAGGTTTCTGATGAAATAAATGTTGAACTAATAAACCTAAAACCGAAAGTTCTTAGAATAGATTACGGCATAAAAGAAAAGGACAAAATAATTATTTACGAGTTTTTATCAACCAAAACCAATATTGCAAACATCCTGAGAAGAATATTATTATATGTAGCTAGAATTGGATATGATTACCAATTAAAGGTAAAGATAAATCTTGTAATAACTCCTGAAATTGATAAAAACAATATATTTCTGGAATACTCACCTGGACAGTTTTTCAGACCTGAAGTAATATCCTTTAAAGACTATGACGGAGACAAATTATTAAGTAATATAACATATAAAATTAAAAATAACATAAAACTAACCTACAATGAGTTTCTTACATTAGGAATATTGCCGTTAATGCAAACTGAACACGAACCTGGAGTGCAAGTTGTAAAAACTCTGGAAATTGCTAGAAAAATAACTGATATTGATGATGAATTAAAAGATTCAGTACTTGGTATGCTAATAGTACTTGCAGATAAATTCATTGACAATCAGGATTTGAAAAATAAAGTAATAGATGTGATAAAAATGGAAATAACAATACTGCATGACTATGTAACATCACATGAACAGAAATGGTTAGAAGAAGGAAAACTAGAAGGAAAACTAGAAGGAAAACTAGAAGGAAAACTAGAATGGAAAGTAGAAGGAAAAGAAGAAATAGCAAAAAACATGCAAAAAGAAAACTATCCAATTAAAGAAATTGCAAAAATAACAAAACTAGACTACAAAACAATAGAAAAACTAAAATAGAGGAAAAACAAAACCTCTATTTTAATAAACCCAATTCACAACACAACAAAACCATTTTAATCTCAATATCTATGTCACTCACACCATAATATTTTAGATAAACATCTTTAGGACATAATAATGAAGTAAAAATCTTAATAACAGACATTGATAATGAAAACTATTTGAAAAATAAAGTAATAGATGTGATAAAAATGGAAATAACAATACTGCATGACTATGTAACATCACATGAACAGAAATGGTTAGAAGAAGGAAAACTAGAAGGAAAACTAGAAGGAAAACTAGAAGGAAAACTAGAATGGAAAGTAGAAGGAAAAGAAGAAATAGCAAAAAACATGCAAAAAGAAAACTATCCAATTAAAGAAATTGCAAAAATAACAAAACTAGACTACAAAACAATAGAAAAACTAAAATAGAGGAAAAACAAAACCTCTATTTTAATAAACTTACAACACTTTTTAACCCCGTCCCTCATGTCTCCAGTCATGAAATTTTAAATGAACATCTTTCGGATAATAACAAAACAATACTTTTTTATTTACTGCTATATCAGCTGACTTTTCAGATTTTTCTTTTTAATATTGTATTTATAACTATTATCCAAGTAATCTGCATAACCGCAGGAACATTCTAATATATTATTTTCATCTGGAAAGAAAATTGAACAGTATTTATGATGGAATTTTCTAATTAGACACTCTCCATAATATTAACAACAGATGATACTTAAACCTGAAAGAGATTTCTCCTCTTTTTGTCTGAAGCCGCCATTTTTGATTTTTTCTTTAATTTCATCTTCTGTGTAGAGTTTAGCTTCAACATTTTTATCAGTTATCAGATTGTTTTTAATCCAGAATTCATAATCTTCTTTGGTTATGTCTTCATTCATGATTTTCATAATCTGTTCAGGTGTTTTTCCTTTGCTTAAGAAATTTTGGAAAATTTCACAGCCTGCTTCAACATAAAATTCATGATAATCATCTGCAAAGTCCTCAAATTTCTCATTTCCTTTTTTGCCTTCAAGATACCATCTGTAAACTTCATCAATTTTAACATTGGCTTTTTTAGCTGCCTGCTTTGTAGTTCTGTTTCTTGTAATCTCACCGATAACAATACTCATCTGTTTATCCAGGATTTTACTGTCAATTTCTTCCAGATTGTCTTTAAGTTCCACATCTGTTAAGTTGGAATTTTTTAAAGCGTTTTTAGTAGTTTTTCCTTTGATAATCTGGCTGATGTAACAGCTTATTTTAAAATTCAGGTAGTCATTATAAAATTTAGTGAAGCGTTCATCACCGTTTTTGCCTAATTTACAGGCTTTATCAAGTTCTGCCTTTTCAATTCCTGATGTTTTCAGTGCTTTTTTCAAGTTTTTATTTTTAATTTCCTTTAAAAAGACCTCCAAATGTTTTGAAAGATAAAATGATTCATATTCTTCATATACTTTCCTGTAGATTTTATCGTTCTGTGATCCCAAAACAAGGATTTTATTTAATTCACTGACTGTTATATCTGAGTTTTCAGCTATTTTATCTTTGGATTTACCGTTTTTAATTGCATCAACTATTAAATCAGCAGTGATTTTCTTGCTGTTTTCTTTGAAATCTATAAATAAACCGCTTTCATTCCATTTACACCATCTTTTAACTTCATTTAAGTCTGTGTTTATTTTTTTGCAGGCTTCCGTTTTTGTTTTGCCTTCACTTCTCAGTTTCAGATACCTGTCCATCAGTACACGTGTTACATTAATGTAAAAATTCAGACAGAATTCATCATCATCTTTTTTAAGCAGGCACTGCTTTTTGCCTTTGGCATACCATCTGTTATAGTCCTCTTCAGATATGTTGGCCCTTTTAAGAGCTTTATCAAAACTCATTGTTTTTAGAGATTTCAGAAGTTTGTCTACACGGTTTTCATAGTATTCCTTTTTATATTCAGTTTTAAAATCCTTATTCTTAAGCAGTTCTTCAAAATTGGTAATTTCAGCTATTTCAAGTGCCTCTTCTTTTGATTTGCCTTCTTTCAGCTTGTTTAAAAATATGTTCATTTTAATTTCCCTGAGATTTCTTTTGAAAATACCTGACTCCATATCAAATGAATCCGTCCAGAAGCTGATAATTTCATCATTTATCTGCAGTTCAGCTTTAATCTCATCATCTGAGTACTGTTTTCTTTTTAAAGTCAGGTATTCATCTATTAAAAGTTTATTATATGTTATGAATTCTGAGTTGTGCTCCCCTTTAATGAATCTGTCTCTGTTTTTGCTGTACCAGCTGTTTATGTGAGATTTACTTACCTGTGTTTTTTCAAGAACTTCATTAATAGGGATTTTCATAGCAATCTGGTCCAGAAAATCATTGAATAGCTGATTTTCAACAATTTTATAAAACTCCACAAAGGGGCGGATGCTTTTCTGACCGCATTTATAATATCTTGTCTCTTTGATTTGCTTTGATGTGTATTTGCCGTTTAGAAATTCAGTTAAAGTCTTTTCCATATCATAACAGTCATTGGTAAATTCAATAAGCTTTTCATATTCTGCTTCGTTTAGACTGTAGTGTCTGTTTGTTTTTTTAAGAAGGTTCTTGGTTGTAAGCTCAATAAGCAGCTGACTGGTATACATGCCGGAATGGATCTGGTTAACTTCCTCTTTAGTAAAATGATTAATGTCCAGACTGTTTTTCAGGTTGATAATTTCATTTTGATATTCAAGTTCATTGCTGCAGCTTCTGCAAAAATTGGAGTTTTTGGAATCGTTTGTTTTACCGCATATTATGCAGTGTCTGAAATTTCTGTTATCTGAGGGTTTTGGTGTGATTTCTTCTGTTTTTGAGTTCAGATTATAAATTGGTGTGTATTCAGGTTTTTCGAGGCAATAATAATTTTCATTATACAATTCAAAGTATTTCCATGCAATGTCAAAAAGACTTCTGTGGAGCTGGAAGGGTATTCTGTTGTCCTGTCTTAAGAAATCTTCAATGGACTTGTGGGTGATTGCATTTCTCATCTGATATGCTTCAAGCAACATACATTTAAACTTATAGTCAATAATTTTTAATTCATATAATTTATCAACTCTTTTAGAAAATCCAACATATGGATTATCAATTGCATTATTGTTCCTTTGGAGCATATCATTTACTACCTTTTCCAAAAAAGGAGTAACATATGACTCTGCTGTTTTTGGATTTTTTACAGCTTCCATTTCAAATTCACTAAGAAGAGTGTACATGTCCCTGTCAAAATCTTTTAAAAATTCAAAATTCTTCATAATTTTCACCTAGTTTGCATATCTTTTAATCAAGATAAACACAACTAAATATTATTATGTTGGAATTGATATATAAATATTACTATAATGTATATAAAAGGTTAGTTAATTAAGAAATTCTGTAAAAAGATACTGCTGCTATCTGAAAGGAATATGTTGTTTCTTTAATAATATCTCCATTTCCGGCATCTTTAAAATCATGTAATGCAGTATAACCTGCACTATGGCCCCATACCGGAACTTCTGTTGTATAATATCCCTGTTAACTGCCTGACAGGAACATCATTATTAAACTCAGCAAATCCATATAAGTCTGAATCATTTATCTTTTCAGTGAGTATTTCAAAATTTCCATCAGCTAAACAGAAATATTTAGTTAAAAAAGCTATAAATATATGCAATTATGAAAAAAACTGCAATCAGAATACAGCAGGTAGATGTATTATCCTGTTTTTTACGTTTAGTTGTTTTAGAAGAGCTGTGTGAAACCCTCGTGGCCGGATTATAATTAAAATTGGGATGACCGCAGTAAGGACAATACTTATCCCTGCTGAAATCCAAAGTTCTTCCACACCTTTCGCAACAGTTTGACATAAACGCTTTTTGAATTGAATTCATTTTAAAAACTCCTTATTGCATAGCTTTACCTAAAATACATAAAATCAGAAAAACAACAAACATCAGCATGCAGCATCTGTTCCATTCCTTATCTTCCTGTTCTTTGGATTTGGAAGGTCTGACATTCCTTAACGGAGGCATGTAATTGTCATTGGGACATCCGCAAACAGGACAATATCTGTCTCTGCCGTCATTTAAATATGCGCCGCATGCCCAGCAGCAGTTACCTTCTATTCTATCTCTCTGATCTCTGTTCATTTTATGACCTTTTTAAATAATTTCTTCTTTTTTTCGACATATAGAATAATGCGTGTAAAATAGCACATAATTGTTTTTATTAATAGTATAACAGATTTTTTTTATATTTAATTTGTTTTTAGAAATATTCGCCCTATTTAGAAACTTTTAATAATAAAAACTATTTTAACCCCAATCACGTTTTGTCCAGTCATAAGAATCCATAAATGCATCAGAAGAATATAACGCACCTACAGTATCAAATTTCTCCTCTTTATTTTCTTTTTGTTGTTTTTTTCCAATTATTTGCATATTTAATAAACTAAGTATATTCATAACCATTATGGAACCTTTATTTTCAAAAGATTTGATTATTTTTTCTCCAATTTTTTCATCTTTATGATTATTAAATAAAACAATTTCATACATTTTAGAAAACTGATTTTCAGATTCACGAGTTAAAAATTTAATAAATAATTCACCATTGACACTTTCATATTTATAATCACATAATTCATCAATTGGAAACTCATTAGAATTTACATTCATTTGTTCAAAGATTAAATGAACAATATATATAATTTTTATTAAATCTTGGTTTTTAGAATGATTATCTATTTCTTTAATAATCATGTCCACATCAATAAATTCATTTTTGAAACCACTTATTAAATAATCATCAATAAAATCTTTTAAAACATTACTTTGACAGCTTTCTTTTAAATTTTTAAGTTTTAATAAATTTTCATTATTTTCTGTGTTGTCTTTTTCATCATATCCATAAATGGTATTTCTTCTTTTTTCCATAAAAAAACCTGCCACCTAATTTAAATATCATTTTTAATATATACCAGCTCTTTTTTATCTGAATAATAGTTTAGTGCTCTGTTAAGAAGGTTCAGTAAGTCTTGTTAAGATTTGTATCTGCGCAGAATTTTTAGCTAAAACTTTATTACCAATTTTAAGAGCCTTTTTTGAGTTTATCTTCAGTTAGTAGTATAACTGCTTTTACTAACTTTCTTTAAATCTATATTATGATGTGTTTAAAATAGTATATAATTGTTTTTATTAGGATTATAAAATTTTAAAGATTTTTTAAATTCAAATTCCTTTTTTGTTTATATATTAATAAACCTAAAAAAAATATTCATAATTATGTGGAGGAATAATATAACTTTCAAACTTGAATTAATTAAACATTCAAATTAATTTACTTTGATAATCCACATTTTTATTTAAATTATTGTCTTTTTCTAAAATAACAATTTCTTCGCAAAATTCATCAATATCCGACACTTTTGTTCCATTATTACTTTTTAATATAGAAATATTTCCACTATAATCTCCATCAGACATATCTTCTGGAAGATAAACATATAAATCTCTATGATTTACTTTTTTAAAATCGATAGTAGCATTAACAGTATGCATTGTTCCGCTTTTTTCCCCACACTGTAGAACAAAAACTATGTCAGAAAATGCAGCTACAATCTTATCTCTTTCAACATAGTTTCTTTTAAATACCTTTTTATCAGGTTCATACTCAGAAACTAAACATCCACCCTGTTCAATAATTGATTTTGCTAATTTTTTATTGCTGCTAGGACTTATAACATTTAATCCACATGGTAAAAAAGCAATTGTGATTTTATTTTCATTAACTGTAGTTTCATGAGCTATTTTATCACAACCTAATGCTAAACCACTAACAACCACCCTTTTAGAAACAGCTAAAATTCCTTTAACTAATTCTTTTTCAAAAATTTTAGTATTATCTGAGGGTTTTCTTGTTCCAATAATTGCAATATTAGATTTAGATAAAGTTTCCATATTACCTTTTACATATAAATAAAGAGGTTTTTGATTTTCCATGTCAAATAATTTTTTAGGATATTCTTTATCAAAAACTGTAACAACATTTATTTCAGAATCATTTACTACAGAATCATATATCTTTTCAGCTTCATTTTTTGCTTTAATTAATTTATCTTCACTAATTTTATTACTCTTATGAAGCTTATTAAATAAATCATCCATGTCCTTAGAATTAATTAACATATCCCAGTACTTTGTATATATTGTTACTTTTCCAACTCGATTTATTTTATTTAAAAAGAGTAATTCTTTATATTTAATCATTTAATCCCTCATATAAAACTTTAGCATTATCCTCAAAAACAACTTTTTTATTACTCCATTTCAAATTACGGCATAAAATTGTTTCTGCAATTGTAAGGCCTACAATATTTTTTTCATTTGCACCATTACTAATTAAAAGTTCTTTACAAGCAGATATAGTGGTTCCAGTAGTAACTATATCATCTAGTATAATGAAACCTATAGATTCCGGAAGATTTTTTTCACAAGATAAAGAATTTTTTTGTCTGTCGATATCCCACTTATTCATAGACTCTTTTTGTGAGAGTATCTTTTCATTCCTAACTATTATATTATTATATTTTGAATCAAGAATATTTTCTAAATTTGACTCCTTGAAAATTTTTTCAATTATATTAACTGATGTTTTAGTTTGTGGAACATTATCAGGATTAGAAGACGGAACTGAAACAAGCGCAATTTTCTCAATATCTTTAAAAACAGCATCTAATAAATTAACAACCTCATACATTAATTTATATGTAAAATTGTTATAAATTTTTTGATTATCATTATTTTTATAAGACAATATTTCATTAGAACAATTTTTATAACGACGTATTAATTCATTTTTCTTGAAATCCTCAGGTACTCTATTATAACAACTTATAGGTAAATATTTATATAAATAATATATATCATCATTATTTTTTGAAATAAAAATTTTAGAGTTAAAATCCTGATATTCATATTTAAATAAAAATTTGTATTTTTTGACATAATTTTTATTATTTGGAATACTACTAAAATCTTCTTGAGAATCAAATAAAGATTCTTTTTCCCAGTCATATAATACTTTTTTAGATTTATGAATACTATTTTTCAAATTAAGACCTCATTTCTATTAAATATTTTATTTACTAATTAATTTATTTATTAAAACACCTTACAAAAACTGTTTATTTTTTATTAAAATTGTTTTTTGTTTGACCTAAAGTTTCAACAGTTGCATCACATTCATTTAAACATTTAGTTATTGATAACATTTTTAATCTCTTTTATTTTTATTAAATACTTGATTTTAAGTCTTCATAACTATTAGTAACTTCTAGTTCAACATCATTACCTAAAGCTTTAAAGTGTTTTTTACCACATTTAATTTTAGCTTGCTCAGATGGTCTTAATTGAGTAATATCTTTCGTACCTTTTGTTTCAACTACAAAATACATTTTACGTTCCCCATCTTTGTTAAATAAGATAGCCCAATCTGGATTATATCCTCCAATTGGAGTAGCTATTTTAAACCATCCAGGTAATTTAGTATATAATTCAACTTCATCATCATTTTCTAATCTTTCTGCAAAGTTCTTTTCAACTTCACTATCATATACAATATGATCATAGACAGAACGATGACTTTCTATAATATTTTTATTAAGATATCCCCATAACTCTTCATTTTCAAATAATTGTTGGCTGTAATAATCATCTAATTCTGAATATTTTACTCCATCAACAATTAAACTACTCATTACACGTTTAATAATCTTTGAAGATTCATTCATGTACTCTGTAGGATTTTTCTTAAATTGGTCTAATGTTTCACTTTCAATTAAAATCGTAATAATTGTTTTTCTAGTTAAACTTGTAGTATTTTGTAAGAATTTTAATATATTAGGTAGAGCTATTTCATCCTCATCTGAATAAACTGTTTTTACAGTTCCTTCTTTATAATTTACACCTGATGCATCAATTGTTAATCCACTTTTTGTATAAATTAATTTAGGAGGTTTAATATTTAATTCATCTTTTAAAGCATTACAACACTTTTCTATTAATTCATCTGTGTCAAATTCAACTGAATATGTTGTTTTATGTTTAATTTTATCCCAAAATACTTTAAAATCATCACTTAAGAAAACATGTTTATTAACTTTAACTTTACGTTTGTTATTTGCATTTTTAATTTCATAATGTTTTGTTTGTCTTTTAGCTACTGATACTATATCTTCTTTAACAGATTCATACTTTTCAGGCACTTCTACAGTATTATCGATTATAGCTTGTTTTAAAGTATCTTGAACTTTACCTTTTCCATTAATATACTTCATCTTTTTAAAATGATTAAATATTTCTAGTGATTTTTGAGAACCAATTGCTTCTTTTTTACCATTTTTATTTTCCATAATAATATGTGCAAAGCTTGTTTTTTCAATAGTGCCAAACTTAATTCCAGTATCCTCTTCCATTTCACTTTGTAATTTTTTAGCAAAATCACTATAACTTTCATTAGCCATTACAGTTAAAATATTAATATTATTATCTTTAATACGTTCTCCATCTTGATTAACACATAAACGTAGTCCTCTACCAATTTCTTGACGTTTTTTCATTGTAGAAGATGTTTCATTTAAAGTACAAATTTGGAAAACATTAGGATTATCCCAACCTTCTTTAAGTGCCGAATGTGAAAATATAAATTTTAAATTAGAATCAAAACTTAAAAGTTTTTCTTTATCTCTCATGATTAAATTAAATGTAGATTCATCATCTTTATTTGCTCTAAGTTTACCTTTTTTAGTTTCTCTTGAGTCTTTAACTTTACCTTTTTTATCTACAGAAAAATAACCATTATGAACTTCTTCAACAGGAACATGCTCAATTTTTTCTATTAAAGTATTATATTTAGGTTTTCTAATGACTTTTTCATATTCTTCTTCAAATATTTTAGCATATGGGCCTTTAATAGGATTTCCATCTTCATCATATTGTCTATAATTAGCTACTTTGTCAATGAAAAATAAACTTAAAACCTTAATTCCTTTTTCATTTAAAGATAACTCTTTATCAAAATGCTCTTCAATTGTTTTTCTAATTTGAGCTCTTTTAATTACTAAATCATCCATATCTCCAAATATTTTTCCAATTCTTAAAATTTCATCCTTTTGAGTAAAAGAAACATATTCATTACCTTCCTCACAATATATTTCATCTACAATATAATTTTCATAAACATCCCGCCTACCAGAAATATCAAATAAGTCATCACCTTGTTTTACAGTTACTGTTTTTCTTTTAATTGAACCATTCATTAATTTATCTATTTCAATTTTAGCAGTTATAGGAGATTTTTTATTATTCGTAGAAATTAATTTCATGTAAGCTTTATTATGAAAATCTTGAGATTCAAATCCTGCAACTTCAATTTGTTTAACTAAATTCATTTCATAAGCATCAACAGCATCTAATTTATAAATTAAATTTTGAATTTCCTTATGAGTTGCTGAATATCTTAAGGTACATAAAGGATTTAAAGATTTAACTGCTTTTTCACCTTTACCACCCATAACAGATTGAGGCTCATCAATAATAACAATAGGATTTGTTTCTTGAATTAATTCAATAGGTTTATATCCACTTAACCTATCATTTTCCCTATGGATAATATTAGCTTTTGTTTCTTTACTTGGATCTGTAAAACTTTTATTAAATGCATCAATATTAATAATCATTATTTCAATATTGGAATCAGTAGCAAAATTTCTAATTTGCTCTAATTTAGAAGAATCATAAACAAAAGAATTATAAATTACATTATCATACAAACCTTTAAAATGATCTTTAGTAATTTCAATTGTTTTATAAACTCCCTCTTTAATAGCAACTGAAGGAACAACAATGATAAACTTAGTAAAACCATATATCTTATTTAATTCAAAAATAGTTTTTAAATAAACATAAGTCTTACCAGTTCCGGTTTCCATTTCAATATTAAAATCCAAATGATTTTCATTTAATGATTCACTTGGAGCTATTTTATGATACTTTTGAACTTTTCTTAAATTTTCTAAAATATCAGAAGCACTAATATCAATCTTATTTCCTACACCCTGTCCAGTACTATTAATAGTCTGTTGACCAGACACAGTAAAATAAGATAACATTGAATTTTGACCTTCAAATAAATCAATAACTGATTTTACTGCTTCATCCTGGTACTTAAGGTTAGGATTAAACTTAAGTTTCATAATTTTAAAATCTCCTATTAAATTGTTATAAACTCATCAATATTATTTATCCTTAAAGTTTCTTTTATATTTGTTTTATCTGCATCAGAATTAAAACCAGAATCTT